>BNJT01000406.1_pt1 | contig 128905 bp, 117 predicted proteins | sample 8540491 | NCBI WGS metagenome assembly BNJT01 (sample SAMD00202455, study PRJDB9452) | human saliva metagenome | host: Homo sapiens | reverse complement strand
AACCTCTCAGTTCAACGGTTTTCAAGACCGCCGCAATCGACCACTCTGCCATCTCTCCATGGTCAATTTCACCCCGTCTGAAGCCCATCCGCAAGGGAGGGTAGGGGCTTAACCGATGCAAAGATAGTCTATTTCGGCGAATTTGCAAGAGCGGACTTGTCGGAGAGGGGACTATCTCCTTTGTGAGGAGGAGGAGAGCAGGGCGAGTCGTGGGACCTGCCGCCACGCCTGCTCGCTGGGGAAGTTGTACCTTTGTAAGAAGGCCGCGGGACTGCGGTCACAGCACATCGCCTAATACATTATGTATATGAATAAGTTCAAGGGCTTCCTCTACGGGATGACGGCATCTGCGACCTTCGGGCTGCTGCCCCTCTTCACGCTGCCGACGATGGCTGAGGGCATGACGACGGGTAGTATCCTTTGCTACCGTATGCTCTTCGCTTCGCTGCTGGTAGCTGTGCTGATGATGGTGCGCAGGGTGAACTTCTCCGTGGGCGTGCGCGAACTGAGTTGGCTCGTCCTCTTGGGCTTCTTCTACTACGGGTCGGCTGCCCTGCTCTTCCAGGCCTACGGGAGTATGTCAAGCGGGATGGCCACGACGCTGCACTTCCTCTATCCGGTGGGCGTGACGCTCATCATGGCGGTGCTCTTCAAGCAGCGTCCTTCGCCCTTCACGATCATCGCTATTGTCCTTGCGCTCTCGGGCGTGGCACTGCTCTCGCTGAGGGGTAGTGGTGGAGTGGATGGGAACGCCTCGCTGGTGGGCATCTTACTGGTCCTGCTCTCGGGGCTCAGCTATGCGATCTATCTTGTGACGGTGAATAATGTCCGCCGCATCCGTGAGATGGACAATCTGAAGCTGACGCTCTACGTCCTCCTGTCCAGCGCGGGCTTCTTCCTCATCAATACCTCCTTCAGTGGTGGGGTACAAGCCATCCCAAGCGGGTCGGCGCTGGTCAACCTCCTGCTTGCTGGCCTTCCTCCCTACGCTGGTGTCAAATCTCGCACTCGTGCGGGCGATCAAGAGTATTGGCTCGACGCTGACCTCGGTCCTCGGGGCCATGGAGCCGCTGACGGCTATTGTCATCGGGGTGGTGGTCTTCGGTGAAACGATTTCGGGTACGATGGCTCTGGGGATTCTCCTCATCATCGCGGCGGTGACGATCATCGTGCTGTCGCCCCTCCTTGATAAGAATATCGCCGAGCGCCTTCGCCGTTTCGCCCAGCGCCCCATCGGTCGTAGGTAAGTCGGCCTCAGGGGATTTATCCCCGCTATATCTCTCCTATTACCAAGGTGTTCCTTGTGATAAAGGGCTCTCCTACGGGAGGGCCCTTTGTCGTTTGCGTGGGAGCAGAAAAAATGAACCAGTACTGGTCGCTGAGTGGACCAGTACTGGTTGCCAATAGTGACCAGTACTACTTCGCATCGTGACCAGTACTCCTCCGATCGACGACCAGTACTGGTTGATTTTTGCCTCTCCTGAGGAGGGCAATTTGCCTCAGCTGAAGAGGTGCGGAGAAGAGGTGAAATAGGGGGCACCGATGTAACCGACTTTATGGTCTATTCGTATTGTCGAAGGAGGAAGATTTGGTGAATTCAAAACATATCTCTTAATTTGTAGTCGAGAGATGAAGCATAGAACGCTCATCTCCACGCACAAATTTCATTCATTACGTAGCAATAAATAGTCGCCTATCGAGCAAGCTTTACATATCTGAAAGTAATTAAGTCTATCGCTGGACCGTAGCCAGAGTCTGCCCTGAGATTGAGAGGGTGCGCCCTGTGGATCCAGCCCTAAACTGAAACGAAAATGAGACGATATGAAAGCATGAGCGATGATCAGCTGGTGCACCTCTATTCCGCTGGGACTAACGAAGCCTTTGACACGCTTCTCCTTCGCTACGATGCCTATGTCCATACGACGATCCGCTACTGGGTCACTGACGAAGATCTCGTGGAAGATATCTTCCAGGATACCTTCATCAAGGTCATGATGACCATTCGCCAAGGCCGCTACACGGCTGAGGGGAAGTTCCGTAGCTGGATCGGGCGCATCGCGCACAACCTGATCATGGACCACTTCCGCCGTCAGCGCACGCGTGGCCAAGAGCAGACGATCGAGGGGACTTCGACCGAAGACCTCCTGATGACGATTCAGATCCCCGCCCCCGATGCTATCGCAGAGGAGCGCCTGATTCACGGCGAATATGTCGATGAGCTGGGCTATGGCCTGAGCCAGCTCTCTGCCGAGCAGCAGGAGGTCGTACGCCTTCGCTACTGGGAAGAGAAGAGCTTCAAGGAGATCGCTGAAGAGACCGGCGTGAGCATCAATACGGCCCTCGGACGTATGCGCTACGCTCTGCAGCACCTGCGCCGCTACGTGCGTCAGTAGGCTCCCGCTTCTTCCATACGCAGGGACGATACCATATAATGTATGTATCTCCCTTCGCCCCTCTCGCTTGCCTTTACGCTCCGATTCTTTTCCGTCTTTGTCCCATCACGCTGTGGGCGCAAGAGGGATCCATCGAGCGTCAGTGCCATCTTGACCTACGCCGCTATTACATTGGCCTCCGCCTTGGGCTTCTCCTGCCCGATGTGCGGATCGCCAATAGCGGGCGGGCAATAGTCAGGATGAATAACTCTGGGATGATAGTCCAGTGTACCGTCTTGGCTTCTGCATCGGCACTATCAGGGGCGTGATCCTGGTGCTGTAGTAGCCCTTTCTCTGCGACTCGGCTGACCTTCTCCAAACGCACAGCCCCGACCTCCAGGGCATTCCGCTAGCCCGCTTCTATAGGGCTATTTGTGGTGTCGTCATACGTGCGATTCGCGGCTCTCTGTCCCTCGAGTAGTACGACGTTTTAAAAAGTTTTACCTATCTTTGCAACGAATTGCCTCTTCTCAGAGGGATCATTTAAACGAACAGAAGATTATGAAAAGATTTGCTCTTATATTCTCAGCACTCCTTCTCTGTATCGGCTTCGTCGTCGCACAGAATGGAAAGGGTGCCGTCATCTCTTCCGCTGCGCCAGAGTTTGACTTCGGCATCATTAAGGAAGCTAATGGTAAGGTCTCACATACCTTTGTTATCAAGAATACGGGGGATGCTCCTCTGGTGATCACGCGTGTCGCTACGCCTTGCGCTTGCACGACGCCTGAGTACAGCCAGGAGCCTATCGCTCCAGGCCGCGAAGGCAAGATCACTGTCTCCTTCGACCCCGCAGGCCGTCCCGGTCCTTTCTTCAAGAATGTCGCCGTCTATAGCAACGGCCGCGATGGGGCCTTCACCCTGCGTATCAAGGGTAAGGTCGAGTAATCTTACCGGACTCTATCACGACTAAGACGAAGCCGCTACAGCATCTCAGCTGTGGCGGCTTCGCTCTTTTATAGACCTGCTCTATGGGCAGATGTGCCGAATTTTATGGAGGAAATAGACACAGATATGGGTAAATGGTTGTACCTTTGTATTATAAATTCTTTTAGGAAATGAGCAGTATCCCCTTTGATCTGTCGAAGATCCGCGCCTTCGTCCTGGATATGGACGGGGTAGTGAGTGCTACGGTGAGCCCCATTGGCCCCGATGGTATGCCTATGCGTACGGTCAATGTCAAGGACGGCTATGCGATGCAGTACGCTGTCAAGCAGGGCTATACGCTGGCAGTCATCTCCGGTGGTGCGAGCGAAGCGATGACACAGCGCTTCCACCAGCTCGGTGCTAAGCACGTCTATATGCGGGTCTCAGACAAGGCTGCTCAGCTCGATATCCTCTGCCAAGAAGCGGGTATTACACCCGACCAGATCGCCTATATCGGCGATGATATCCCCGACATCCCCATTATGAAGCTCGTGGCTCTGCCCTGCGCACCTGCGGATGCCGCTCCCGAAGTCAAGTCCATCGCTACCTACATCTCCCTCTGTGATGGGGGCTATGGTGTGGTGCGTGACGTCATCGAGCAGACCCTGCGCGCCAATGGCCAGTGGTCACTCTCAGCAGGCTTTGGCTGGTAAGGAGACCGTATAATACTATGTGGAAGCACCTCGGCGACTACCAGATCATCTTAGGCTCACAGTCTCCACGCCGTGTGGAGCTCCTGCGTGGGCTGGATCTTCCCTTTGAGCAAATACGCTTGGAGGGTGTCGATGAGTCTTACCCTACTGACCTGCCTCTCGAGGAGATCCCTCTCTATATCGCTCGCGTGAAGGCGGAGGCTTATCGCCCACTTCTCGGTGAGCGCACGCTCCTCATCACGGCTGATACGCTGGTCTTCATCGGGGATAAAGTCCTCGGTAAGCCCCGTGATGCTGCGGAGGCGAAGGCGATGCTTCGCGAGCTAAGTGGGCAGAAGCATACCGTCACCACGGGTGTCGTACTGATGACGGCCCGATCGCTCGGTGGCATTCTCCGACACGGCGACGGTGGAGTTCCTCCCCCTGACGGATGAGGAGATCGACTACTACGTCACTCGCTACCAGCCACTGGACAAGGCTGGCGCCTACGGTATACAGGAGTGGATCGGCTACCGTGCCATCCGCCGTATCGAGGGCTCTTTCTACACGGTAATGGGCTTGCCAGTGCATCTGGTGGGCGAACAATTGATGAGCATATTTCATACAAATACATCCAATAGATAATGTATATACAGATCGTAGGCGGGCGCATTTACACGCCCACAGGCTGGATCGATGGTGGCAGTGTCCTCGTCGAAGGCAAGAAGATCAAAGCGATTCTTAATACCGACCTCCCTATCGAGGGCGCACGTCAGCTGGATGCTCGAGGCTCGTACATCATCCCTGGTGGGATCGAGATGCACGTGCACGGCGCTGCCGGAGCAGACTACATGGACGGGACGGTAGAGGCCTTCCGCATGGCATCGGACTACCACCTCCAGCAGGGTACGACGACGATCTTCCCCACACTCTCCACCTCGAGCTATGAGACGATCATGAAGGGGATCGAGTGCACGGAGATCCTGATGAAGGACGATGAGTCTACCGTCGAAGGTCTCCACCTCGAAGGTCCTTACTTCTCTGTGAAGATGGCTGGTGCTCAGCTCCCCGAGCTGATCCGCCCCGCTCGTCCCGAGGAATACACGAAGATCATGGAGCGCGGTGACGGTGTCATCAAGCGCTGGGACGCTGCTCCCGAGATCGAGGGCGCACTGGACTTCGGTAGCTACATCCGTGAGCGCGGTGTCGTCGTCGCACTGGCACATACTGAGGCCAACGACAAGCACGTCCGCGCAGCTTGGGAACATGGCTACACGCTCGGTACGCACTTCTACAATGCGATGAAGGTCGCTCACAAGGTCGGTGTCTACAAGGAGCCCGGTGCCGTAGAGACCATCCTCGATATGCCCGACTTCGATATCGAGGTGATCTGCGATGGTATCCACGTGCCTCCCGTGATGGTCCACCTGGCTTATGCCGTGAAGGGCCGCGAGCGTATGGCACTCACCACCGATGCACTCCTCTACACGGGTACGGTGAACTTCAAGGACCCCACGGGGTCACGCTATCGTCGAGGACGGCGTCTGCAAGCTCTCCGACCGCTCGGCTCTCGCTGGTAGTATCGCTACGATGGACCTCCTCATCCGCACCGCTGTGCAGAAGGCTAATATCCCCCTCATCGATGCTATCTACATGTGCTCCTACACGCCTGCCCGCATCATGGGTATTCAGGATACGAAGGGTGCTCTCGAGGCAGACCACGACGCAGATATCCTCTTCCTCGACGAAGACCTCCAGCTGCGCTTCGTCATGCACCGTGGTCGCACGGTCCGTGGCGCCGAGTTCTGGGGCTAAGCCTTCCGACTCCAATAGATATAAATACGCAGCGCCCCGTGCCACTACGGCACGGGGCGCTGCGTGTTTTATGTTTGTCCCTATCGCTCCCGTGGCTATGCCAGCAGGCGAGCGAGGATATAGCCACCGCCGACGAGCCAGACACAGAGCCCGAGGGCGAGGAGGAAGGCCTTAGCACCCGACTGGCGGAACTTGGCAAAGGTCGCATCCAAGCCGATCGCTGTCATCGCCATCGCCAGCATGAAGCCGTCAATGACCTCGATGATATGCGTCAGCTGGTGATATGCTGGGACTTGGCCGATGTGCTCAGCACCCATACCCAGCAGCGTATTGATCCCGATAGCGATGAGGAAGTAGAAGGCAAACCAAGGTACTTGTATCTTCCCCGAGGTAGCGTTGTCTGCACTTCCTCGGCGCATGATGTAGCCGAGGATCATCAGGACGGGTGCGAGCATGAGGACACGGAGCATCTTCGTCATCGTCGCGATGCCCGCGATGTCTACGCTGGAGCTGTGGGTGTCGGGTGTCATCGCAGCTCCCGCGCCGACGACGTGTGCGACCTCGTGTATGGTAGATCCCGTGTAGACCCCGACAGCTTGCGGGGAAAGGGCATCTAAGAGCCCTGCACGGTAAAGGAGCGGGTAGCCAAACATCGACAGCGTACCGAAGAGGACTACTGTCGCTACGGCGACGACCGTCTTGTGTGGCTTCGCCCCTACGACGGGCTCTGTGGCGAGTACAGCCGCTGCTCCACAGATAGCCGAGCCCGAGGAGATGAGTAGGCGTTCGTCTTTGTCCAAGCCCAGCGCTCGCCCGAGGTAGTTCCCGAGGATGAGTGTCCCAGCGACGATGATCACGTCGATGAGGATAGCGCCACCACCTACGGCGAGGAGCGTGTCGAAGCTCAAGCGGAAGCCATAGAGTACGATCCCCGCACGCAGGATTTGCTTGCTGGCGATCTTTAGCCCGCCATCCCAGCTCTCGGGGAACCGGGAGCGAACAGTGTTGGCCAAGATCATCCCCACGATGACGCCGAGCACCATCGGGCTGAGGCGCAGGTCGTGGAGGAAGGGTACGAGCGAAAGGGCATGGACAAGGAGTGTCAGGACGATGAGGAAGAGGAGACCGTGGACGGTGCCTCGAGGGAGGGCTTTCATTGAATTGCTGTCGTGAGTAATAGTTCTTTTGTCCTGTAAAGATACGTAAATCCTCGCTGCCTTATACAGGTGGGGCGTATGAACCTATATTGGTTGCTGGGCGAACCTATATAGCTTCACTCACGGATCTATATAGGTCACGACGCTGACCTATATAGGTTCGCCCGCTGACCAATATGAGACTGTTGCTCCGCGTAGGGATAAAAGTTGTGGACGAGTGGCAGGTAAGTTTGACTATGCACATGGCTCTAATATCTACGTACGTGGATATTTGGATTTATGTGCCTGGTCTTTAAGACTACGTGCATAGATAGAAGAATAGCACGACGGGAAGGCGCTTTTTTCTTCACGAGGATGGCACTTTTCCCTCCGCTGGATAAGAGGGATACTCGCGATAAGGCGAAGGGCTTTTGTATCACTTCGGAGAGGCATATCGGGGAGCTGGGTGCGCGATGCCTTAGCACAATAAGTAGGGGGCAGGACTCTGCCGCAACAGTCTCCATATAGGTTTGCTCACCCCTCTCATCTAATGCTTTGGGTGGATATGAATATAGGCAGGGGGGACGAACCATATAGTTCGTCCCCCTGCCTATATGATTTCTTGCCTTATATGGCTGGCGGTACTGATATGCTTACCTCCGTCTACCCTTCGCTGGGGCATCAGCCCACTCCCTCAGGTAGAGGCGTGCGCACATCTCGGCGTCATCGCCAGCACGGTGGTGCCTGCCGCGAGTGATCTGGAGCTGGTCGCAGAGGGATGCGAGCGAATTGCTCTCGAAGTCATAGATCTGCCGTGCACGCTTCAGCGAGCAGTCCCACTTCAGCTCCCCAAGCTCGATCTCATAGAGCTCGGCCGTGCGCTCCAGACAGCTGCGGTCGAAGGGAGCGTTGTGGGCGACGAACGTGTCGAACTCCTCCAGATACTCACGGGCAATCTCTTCCCACACGTCGGGGAAGGAGGGCGCCGTGGCGGTATCCTCGGGGCGGATGCCGTGCACTTGGATATTCCAATAGGCATAGGCATTGTCCTCGGGCTGTACGAGCCACGAGCGCGTCTCGACGATCTTGCTATCACGGACGACGCAGATACCCACCTCGCAGATGGAGCTACGCTTCTGCGTAGCCGTCTCGAAGTCAATGGCGATGAAGTTGAGCTTGCTCATTCCGCAGGGTGATGGGGGAGCTTAGTGCGTGCGGGTCATGTCCTCGGGGACGATGAGGATGAAGTCTGCCATACCGCGGTAGGCTTCTTCGAGGGCCTGGACATCCTCCTGCAGGACGGTCGTGATCGTCACGATGCGTGTCTTGGGAGCATAGCGACTGAGGTAGGGGATGATACCGCCATTCTGCAGGGAGTGATAGGAGCCGTTGAGGTGGAGGAAGGTGTGCTGAGGGACGGAGGTGCTGGCTGATGCGGTAGCCCATGGTGGCATCCTTGATGGCTTGAGCCTCCTCGAGGTAGCGCTTCTCCTTCTTCTTATCCCCGTGGACGAGAGCACCCATAGCGGCGAACATCCCCGCGCTCTGCTCTGTGGACTGGAAGGCGATGGGTAGAGGGGGTAGATAGCGCTTGGCTTCGGCACTAAGCGAGTCAAGAGCTGGAAGGCCCTTGCGATTTACCAGGTCGGCATAGCGACGGGGTACGTTCGTCGCGATGACTCTAAGACCATGGTCCTTGGCAAAGTAGACGACGGGGTCGTAGTCCGTCTCATAGTTCGGCCACAGGCGTGCCTCGTCGCCGTAGCTCTTGGGGCTGATGGTCTTGGCGAGGTACTCGTCGAGGATCAGCTGGATATCCGCCTCGAGCATCTCGAGCCCGAGGGTGAGGTTCTTCCCCTTACGCTGCTGCAGGGCCTCGAGGACACGGAGCTGCATCCAGTGGCTGATGGGATTGTTGTGCAGCTCCCCGAAGAAGACGACATCGGCACCAGCGGCGCGTGTGATGAGCTTGTCGAAGGTGACGGGACGCCCGACGGAGTCTACGAGGCGGTAGGCGACGGGCTCGGTGGCCTTCTGCGCTGATGCGGAGAGGGAGAAGAGAAGCCCCGTGAGGAGCAGGGTGAGGGTACGGAGGAGTTTCATTGCTTGGGTACAATCGAATAGATGAGGTGGCGCTGAGGGCTGAGGATCGTGCGGAAGGCGGTGCGGAGCTCTTCGGGTGTGATGGAGCGAAGGATCTGCTCGTACTGAGCGAAGTCCTCGAGGCGCTCACCGCTACGCACGAGGCCAAGGAGCATATCTTGCCAAGGAGCCAGATCGCTCTCGGTGAGGGCTTCGCGCTTATTGATGAGGAAGGTGCGGGCGATGTCGGCTATTTCGCTGGGGCTGGCGAGCTTCGTCTGGAGGTCTTCGACCAGCTCCTCGATGAGCTTGCAGGCCAGGGGAGCATTGCTACTCTTCACAAGCGTCTCGAGGCGGAACCATACGAAGGGCTCGGGCTTCGGGCGGTACTCCATATAGAGATAGGGCGAATAGATGATGCCCGCCTCGGAGCGCAGGCGATCGATGAGACGACTGCGCAGGAGCTCACGCATGAGCTTGAGGCGTAGGCTACCGCGTAGGGTAGGCTCGTAGGTGCCGTAGTAGACGTTGTGCAGTGCCGTCTCGTCGCCAGCATCGGTATCCTCGAGGGTATAGTTCTCTGCCGTGGGCTGGCCCGTAGATGGGAGGGTGGGCTTAGCGGGGGCGCTGGGGAAGGTCAGCGAAGACGCCCGAGATTTCCTTGAGGATAGCTTCGCTGTCGAAGCGTCCGACGACTACGATCGTCATCCCCTCGGTGCGCGTCCACAGGTCGGTGTGGAAGTCGATCATGTAGGGAAGGCTGAGGGCACGTGCTTCGGCTTCGGTCTCGGGTTCGCGCTGAGGGATGTAGGTGCCGAGGATGCTATCCAGGCGACGCTGTAGCTTGCGCTCGGGGTCACGAGCAAGCATTTGCTCCAGACGGCTGGGCGCCGAGGGCGGTGATAAGTGATTCGCGTGCTTCCTCGAAGTCAGCCGTCGCAGCCTCGGGGTGTAGCATCTTCTCCTTCATCAGGCGTAGGAGGCTGTAGGTCTTGCCCGTGGGAGCGGTACCGAGGAGTGCACCCCAGTCCATGGCTTCGGTGAGGGTGAGTGCTACGCCGTGGTCGAAGAGGAAGCTATCGAGCTGCTCACGGGGTAGGGAAGCGATACCACCCAGCTCCATATAGGCAGCGAGCGAAGCCAAGCGAGGCTGCTCGTCAAGCGGGATGTCTCGCAGGCCCGAGGGGTGGTTGATGGCGATCTTCACGACAGAGTCTGCCTCCGAGAGGGGGCGCAGGATGATGCGGATGCCATTGGGGAGATAGGCCTCCTGCACGCCGAGGTCGGGGTGTCGTTTCGACGAACGGAGCTGTGCCGTGGGGAGCTTCTGTGGGGGAGTGAGGAGCTGCGGGATGGCGCTCTTCTTCTCTTCGGTAGCCTCATCCGAAGGCGGAGTGAAGCTGAGACGGGTGCGCTGGGCGGAGAGTCCGCGCTGGATAGCTCGCTCGATGGCGCCACGCTGTGGGCGTGCCGTCTCGGGGAGCTGCGCATTGTGTGTGAAGCTCGCCAGCTTGCTTGGCCCCATAAGGTAGCGGTAGAGACGGTCGAAGGCGGGGCGGAGATCGCTGGTACGTAGGCCGTCGATACGGCGCTCAAGCTCCTTCTTCTCTGCCTCATCGGTGAGGAAGTGGTCGCCGTGGAGGATCTCATCGGTGTAGTAGTCGCACCAGCCAGCCGAGGGCGTATCGCCTGTGACGACGTATAGGGCGGACTTTGCGCGCTCCTTGAGGAGAGCGAGTTCGCGCTCCGATATCGTGCCTCGTCGTAGTACGCTCAGTGCCGAGATAGCCTCGCGGAGATCGCGGAGGATCTCGGCCGTGCGACTGCCTTCGAGGGTGAGGGAGAGGTGGCTTGTACGGCCTAGATACCAGCTGTCAGCGAGCTTAGCACCGCGGAGCTTGTCGAGTCGGCGGCTCCATGCTGCGAGTGCCATGCGGTGGACCTTCTCCGTAAAGAGCTCGGAGAGCGTCCGTGTGGGGAGGGTCTTGTGTGGGAAGATGAGGTCGAGGGCCGCTGTGCGAATGAGGGTGTTGCTATGGCTCTTGAGATGTAGGCCACGCGCGTAGTGCAGCTCTGGCTCGATATAGGTGCGGGCTGGGGTGGTGGGACGGTGGTGAAGGTCGCGCGTAGGCTCTTCTCCGCTGCATCGAGGTCGAAGTCCCCGACGAGGACGATGGTCGCAAGGGATGGATGATACCAGTGGCGGTAGAAGGCACGGAGGCTGCTCGCCGTCGCACGGTCGATGTCTTGTGCCGTGCCTACGGGGAGGCTACGGCTGTGGATGCCTGTGCCGACCTTCAGCGTGTAGAAGGGATCGGTCTGTACGTAGGCACGTATCTCCTCCTTGATGATACTGCGCTCCTGCTCCACCTCGAGGCTGTCGAGCTGTAGTCCCGTGAGCCAATCGCTGAGGATGAGCGCCGTGCTATCGAGGACATGGGGCTCATCGGTGGGGAGGGAGATCATATAGACGGTGCGGTCATGCCCCGTCATAGCATTCAGCCCGACGCCGTATCGTGTGCCGAGACGCTCTGCATAGCGCTTGATACCGCCCGAGGCAAAGTGCTTCGTTCGGCCGAACGCCAGATGCTCGATGAAGTGTGCATAGCCTGCTTCATCGGGACGCTGAGCGCAGGAGCCCACACGCATGACGAGGCGTGCCTCCATCTTCTTGCGTGGCTGAGCATTGTGTCGGAGGATGTAGCTTGCCCCATTGGGGAGCTTTCCTCGTCGCTCTTGGGCGAGAGAGGGGCAGGCGAAGGAGAGGAAGAACAGGGTAAAGAGGAGGGTGAACCCTATGGAGTGGAATCCCTTCCTCTCCACACGGCTGGTCGGTGTGTATACGTATCTGTCTATTGCCATCAGATGCTACTTTTCGCTAATACATACAACGCCGTAGGTACGCCCTCTGGTTGTTAATCTGCCAAATATCCCTATTTCTTGGTACCTCTACGCCCCGCCGTGGTACGAGAATGGAGCCGCAGACCTTGGTCTACGGCTCCATATTTATATCGTGCATCTGCAGAAGATAGCATCGGGATCAGAAGAGGAGAGAGGCGCATCGCCCAGCCGGGCGCTCAGCTCTTCGGGCGAAGCTGTGCTGGGGCACTCCTCATAGGAGAGGCGGAAGGTGCAGCCCTCACGGAAGGCGGAGCAGCCGAAGGCCGCACGACCTCTCAGAAGGGTACCCTGCTGACACTGGGGGCAGGGGACGCCTGTATCAATGGGAAGCGTGGGGGCTGTCTGAGCTGGGGCGGGTGCAGGTGCTGGCTGTGGAGCGAGGACGGACTGCACGAGCTGGTAGAGCATCGCCTTGAGATCGTCGATGAAGACCTGCGTCTCCAGCTCACGGCGCTCGATCTGACGGAGCTTGTACTCCCATTCGCCCGTGAGTGCAGCGCTCTTCAAGAGGTCGTAGTTGATGAGCTTGATGAGCTGTCGGCCCGTCTCGGTGGCGTGGATCTGGCTACGCTTCTCCTTGACGATGTAGCCGCGCTTGAAGAGCGTCTCGATGATATTGGCACGTGTCGAGGGGCGCCCGATACCATTCTCCTTCATCGCCTCACGGAGCTCTTCCTGCTCGACGAACTTACCCGCGGTCTCCATAGCACGTAGGAGCGTCGCTTCGGTGTAGTACTTCGGGGGCTGGGTCTGCTTCTCGCGGAGCTCGGGGACGTGCTCGCCCGTCTCGCCTTCGGTGAAGGTCGGGAGGAGTGCTTCGGATGCTTCTCCGCCCTCTTCGCCTTCCTTGGCTTCGCTCGCCTCGGTGGGCGTCTCGGTCTCGAAGACCACACGCCACCCTGGCTCGAGGATTTCCTTCCCCGAGGTCTTGAACTTCACCTTGCCTGCTGTGCCCTCGACACTCGTCGTACTGACGAGGCAGTCGGGGTAGAAGGCGGCGATGAAGTGGCGGGCGATGAGGTCAAAGACCTTCGTCTCCGTCTCGGAGAGCCCCGAGGGCGACTGCCCTGTGGGGATGATAGCGTGGTGGTCGGTGACCTTCTTATTGTCGAAGACCTTCTTGCTCTTGCGGATGGGGGCGCCACTGAGGAGTGGGCTCACCAGATTGAGATAGGGTGGGATGACGAGGCCTCGCAGGATACCTGCGACCTTAGGATATAGGTCTTCGCTGAGGTAAGTGGTGTCGACACGTGGATAGGTCGTCACCTTCTTCTCATAGAGCGACTGCACGGTGGCGAGTGTCTCTTCGGCGCTCATGCCGAACTTACGGTTGCACGCTACCTGTAGGCTCGTCAGGTCAAAGAGCTTCGGAGCGGACTCCTTGCCGTCCTTCTTCTTGACACTGGTGATGGTGAAGGGCTCGCCCGTGATGCTTGCAAGGCAGCATCGGCCTTTGCCTTGTCGCTGTACTTGCCCTTGTCGGCGCTGAAGATGACCTCACGGTAGCGGGTCTTCAGCTCCCAGTAGGTCTCGCTCTTGAAGTTCTCGATAGCCTCTTGGCGCTCGACGATGAGGGCGAGGGTGGGGGTCTGTACGCGTCCGATGGAGAGGGGTTGCTTGCGGTCGCTGCCGCCATAGCGAAGGGTATAGAGTCGGGTGGCATTCATCCCGAGGAGCCAGTCGCCGATGGCGCGCGCTAAGCCCGCCTCGTAGAGGGACTGGTAGTCGGAGTTGTCGCGGAGCTTATCGAAGCCCTCGTGGATCGCTTCGTCAGTGAGGGAGGAGATCCATAGACGGCGCACGGGCACCTTGCAGCCGACCTTCTGGAGTACCCAGCGCTGGATGAGCTCCCCCCTCTTGCCCCGCATCACCGCAGTTGATGACCATCTCGGCGCCCGCCACGAGCTTCTCGATGACGGCGAGCTGCCGCTCATAGTGCTCGATGGGTATGGCCTTGATGCCGAAGCGCTCGGGGATCATAGGCAGGGACGCCAGGCTCCACGCCTTCCACCCCGGCGTATAGTCGTGGGGCTCTTTCAGCGTGCAGAGGTGTCCGAAGGTCCAGGTCACAGCATACCCGTTGCCTTCGTAGTGGCCGATACCTTTGTCGGTCCTACGGATAGTGGCTCCGAGGATGTTCGCTATGTCACGTGCCACGCTGGGCTTCTCGGCGATGCAGACGATCAAGATAGTATGGAGTGAGGGGTGAGACGGGCTGGGGCGATGGTCGATGTGAGTAGGTGCAGCGCAGATGATGTGCCGCAGAGGAGTGCCCTTTCAGTGGGCTGGTCTCCGAATGCAATAGGCATAAAATAGAGAAACATCCCAAGATCACTTAAGTGAATCTTAGAATGCCTCATCAAACAAATACACATCAAAACTATGGAAACCTATTGGAGCGGAAGACGGGACTCGAACCCGCGACCCTAACCTTGGCAAGGTTATGCTCTACCAACTGAGCTACTTCCGCATTTCAAATTTGCTTGGGGAGGTTTGCCTTTCCCTTTTGCACTGCAAAGGTATGACGAAGTTTTGAATTGACCAAATGTTCGGCGAAATTTCTTGCAATTTCTCATCTCACCTCTTGTCCCAGGTGAGATGATCTGTCTCTTTTTTAGAGATAGATGCTGGTTACAGAGCAGAATAAAATGGGCTCATTTTGAGTGAATTGGTGGGAGCTGTAGAGGGGGTAAAATGAACCAGTACTGGTCGCTGAGCGGACCAGTACTGGTAAGCAATAGTGACCAGTACTACTTCGCGTCGTGACCAGTAGTGGTCTGATCACTGACCAGTACTGGTTGCTTTTCGGAGGAATAGTGGAGTGAATTGCCTCCCTTCACAGCTTAGCGGTAGGTATATAAGCACCACGCCCCACCATCCGCAGTAGGATAGTGGGGCGTGGCGATAGTGGGTGTACCCCCGAGCAGAATCGAACTGCTATCTAAAATTTAGGAAATTCTTGTTCTATCCGTTGAACTACGAGGGCTCATCTCCTCTTGCGCTGAGCTCTTGTAGCGCTGAGATGCGGGGCAAAGATAGTCATTTTATACTTGCACCCTTGGTGAGCAGACGCGAGGTCAGAGGCGGAAGAAATAGTTCAGCGTAGCCCCGAAGTACATCTCCGACGATTGTACGTAGGTCGAGCCGCGCTTGCTGCTCCAGAGGTTGCCCAGTCCGTAGACAAAGCGTCCTTCGAGCTCGATACGCTGGCGCTTGCCGATGGGGATGCTTATCCCAGGCCCGCCACCGAGGCCCCCAGAAGAAGCGATCGCGCACGGCCATGCTGTGGCGGGTGGAGTCCAGTGTGGACATATTCGCCTCGCCCGAGCTGGTAGCTGATTCTCCGAGCTGGTAGCCGAAGAACGGCCCCGCATTGATGAAGATGCGGATATCTCCCGAGCGGAAGTAGAGGTGCGTGAGTAGGGGGAGCTCGAGATAGTCGAGCGTGCGGCTGTAGCTCGTGGCGAGGGCATCATAGCGCTCCTGCCAGCCACCACGGCGGTAGTTTAGCTCTGCCTGCAGCGATGCCCCACGCTCGACGTCGTAGCGTACGGCGATACCCGCGACGGGCCCCGTGTGCAGACGCTGACGTACCGAGGGGACGAAGGTGAAGCGACTGGCAGTCATCCCACCATGCACCCCGACGGATACCGACTGGGCGAAGGGCTCCTTCGTCGTCTGCGCACTGAGATGCACTCCTGCTACTGCGAGCAGGAGGCATATCAAGATGAGGCTGTGGCGGAGGGAACTAATGAGCTTCACGCGTGATAGCACCTGAGCTGGGGTAGTGGACGAAGAAGAAGCGGGTATTCGTATACACGTTCGCCTCGTCGCTACGCTGGAGGTAGAAGTCGAGCTGGAGGCCGTCCGAAGGGATGGACGACATGCTGTTGATGAAGTTGCGGCCGTACATCGAGTAGGCACGGATGAAGTAGCGTGCTAGGTCATAGCCGAGGACGCTATACTTCGGATAGGAGTTGCTGACCTTGTGGCTGAACCATCCGTGAACTGACTCAGGAACTCCTTCGACTCGGCAAGCGTAGGATCGAAGAAGAACGTCGAGTAGATGGTCGTGTTGTAGCGACGCAGGCTCTGCTGGAACTGCGAGCCGTAGGCCTGCCACTGAGGGTGACCGAAGAGCGTGACGCCACTCGTGCGCGTGCCGATAGCCGCCATGGTAGCCATCGCGAGGTTGCGGTCGGGAGAGACGGGCACGACGACAGCGTCCGAGCTGATACCTCCGACGGCACCACTACCTACCTGTATGGAGCGGAAGGGCAGACCTGCGTGGCTGAGTGCCGAGCGGAGCTGGCTGACGAAGCCGTCTTCCGTGTCGCCAGGGCGTGAGGCGAAGATGACTTCGCGGCCCTTGTACTTCTGCAGGAAGGCGGGGACGACGCGATCGATGATGGTGGAGGTGTGGGCGTTGGTCAGGATGACACGGCCTTCACCCGTCTCGAGGTGACTGGCCTTGCTGAAGGGGATGATATAGTAGTTGTATCCTGCAGCTGCGGAGATAGCACGGATCTGCCCCTCGGTGACACCACCGATGACGAGGTCCTTACCACGGAGCTTGCCAGCATCGATGTAGGCATTCAGCGCTTCATCGTTGGGCACATCCAGCGTGGTGAGCTGCATTGAGATCCCAGCTTTCTTGAGCTGATACATACCGAGGAGGAAGCCTTCGTAGAACTCGACGAAGTGCTTGTCCTTCTTCAGCGGCAGGAGCATAAGGATGCGCGTCTGCGAAGCGGCTACCTGTGAGGGCAGGCTGCTCTCATTGTCATCGTGCTTAGGCGTGGTGGTCGTGGCGCTGTCGCCCTTAGCACCAGGGATGACGAGCTCCATGCCGACCTTGACGGTGGAGGAGGTTACCCCAGGATTAGCGCGCAGGAGGTCCGCCAGATCAATGCCGTAGCTACGGCTGATGCCATAGAGCGTCTCGCCTGTCTCGACGCGGTGCTTCTTCGGGCCCTGTGAGGAGGACGAAGCTGCGGAGGTGGTGGGCAGGTGTAGCGGGAGTAGAAGGGATGAGGAGCTTGTCGCCGACCTTGATCTGCTGGCGAGCCCAAGGGTTGAGCTCGTAGATCTTATCGATGGCGACACCATAGCGACGTGCGATGCTGTACACCGTCTCTTCGCGCTGGACCTCGTGCTCACGGATGCGTCGCCCATTCTGAGCGCTGGCACCTATATATATAAGGAGTGCGGTCGATAGCAAGAGGAGTGCGCGGCGGCAAGTGTCGGAGAGGGTCATCTGTCTATACTTAGTCTTGTGATGAATATGGGGCAAAGGTACTTAATCGAGTGCAAATGAGCTCGGAGCTACTCGGGAGAGCTGACGTAGTCGGTGACTCCAGAGGTGGTGAAGGAGGCCATCTCACGGAGCATCCGCGCTGCCGAATCGAGGATAGGGAAGGCACAGATAGCCCCCTGTCCCTTCGCCAAGACGCATGCCTAAGCGCAGGATGGGATCGGCCCCGAGGTAGCGTAGGAGACGAGCGTGCCCCGCCTCATCCCCTGCATGTCCATAGAACGCATAATCAGTGACTGCTGGGTATAATGCCCGTGCCATAAGTAGGCAGGCCGTCATGATGAAGCCATCGACGAGGAAGGCTACGCGGCGCTCTGCTGCACGGAGCATCGCCCCGACGGTGACCACCATCTCGTAGCCACCGAAGTAGCGGAGTATAGCTTCGGCATCCACAGGACCGCGATAGTTGTCCACAGCCTGGCGAAGGATGGCGAGCTTGTGCTGTACGCCGTCGTAGTCAAGGCCGCTCCCACGGCCTACACATTCCTCGAGAGGAAGGTCGGTGAGATAGTACATCCAGAGCGCTGAGGTGGAGGTGTTGGCGATGCCCATCTCGCCGAAGGAGAGGAGCTTACATCCGCGCTCAACGGCCTCGTCTACCGAGACGACGCCGATAGAGATAGCGCGGTCGACCTCCTCCTCAGTCATAGCGGACTCGTGGAGGAAGGAGCGGGTGCCTCGGCGGATCTTGCGGTGGATAAGTGCTGTTCCTTCGAGGGGAAACTCGTGATCTACCCCGACGTCGACGATGTGCAGAGCGAAGTCATGCTGTCGGCAGAGGAAGCATATCCCTGCTCCACCACGTAGCATGCTGTAGACGACCTGATGGGTGACCTCGCGCGGGACTCTTGCTCACGCCCTCGGTCTCGATGCCGTGGTCGGCAGCGAAGACGAAGTGCTCACGTGGCGAAAGGCTGGGCTGTAGGGTGTCTTGGAGTGCGGCGAGGCGTGCGGCGAGTGTCTCGAGCTTGCCCATGGCGCCCAGAGGCTTGGCGATCTGGTCGATATAGCATTGGGCGCGGTAGATCTCTTCCTCGGGGATGGGGCGGATATCGAAGTCTTGCATTGTGATAGGGGAGTAATCGGGCTGAGGTCAGCCCTTGACGGTGAGGGGAAGGCCGCTGACCATCAGGGTGACGCGGTCTGCGCGGGCGGCTACATGCTGGTTCATCCAGCCCTGTAGCTGGGTGAAGAGGCGCTGTGTGCGGGACTCGGACATACCGCCCATACCCAGCTCATTGGTGACGAAGATGAAGGTGGCATCCTGCTGGACGAGCGTGTCGAACTCCTTCTTGAGGGCTTCGAGCGCACGATCGACGTCCTGCTGCATGTCGAAGAAGTAGTTCGTCGCCCACAGCGTGATGCAGTCGATGAGGACGACGCGCCCCGTGAAGTCGTGCTTGGAGGGACGGATGTCCTCCTCGATGTTCGTCCACTCGGGTCCGCGACGCTCCTGATGACGCAGGATGCGCTGGCGGAACTCTTCGTCCCAGACGCGGGCCGTGGCCAGATAGACGGGGCTCTCGCTGAGGCGCAGAGCTTCGCTCTCGGCATAGGTGCTCTTGCCAGAGCGCTCGCCGCCGGTGATGAGATGAATGTAGCTCATAGATAGTCAGGTGATGGTAGTGGGTCGTGTGGTTAGGCTCGTGTCCCCTCGATGCGGCGCTGGAGGATGTGCTGCATCACGGTGATGGCTGCGGCGACGGAGGGGATATGATGCACGCGGATGATGTGGCGACCCGAGCGCTGGACGAACTCGCACTGACGGCTGTTGCGTGCCACGTACTCGAGGAGTCGGCCGAAGGTCTCCGAGGCGTAGTACGGGCTGGAGGTATCGGCGATGAGGTGGAGGCTCATAGAGCCACCCTTGAGTACGACCTTCTCGATGCCGAGGTGATGGCCGAGGCGGCGTAGGCGAGGGATGAGGATAAGCTCTTCGGTCTCTGGGGGAAGGGCACCGAAGCGGTCGCGCAGTCGGGAGGCGAAGTCCTCAAGCTCCTTGTCTTCGCTGAGGCTGTCCAGCTCACGGTAGAGGAGGATACGCTCGCTGTCCGAGGGTACGTACTCGTCGGGAAGGGCAAGCTCGAGGTCACTCTCTACCTGCGTCTCGACGACGAAGCGGTCGGCGAGCTCGCTACCGTCACTCTGCTTATCGTCGTCGGCATAGACGTGTGCGAACTCATCGGCCTTGAGCTCTCGGATAGCTTCGGAGAAGACCTTCTGATAGGTCTCGTAGCCCATGTCGGTGATGAAGCCACTCTGCTCGGCACCGAGGACGTTGCCCGCACCCCGCTGGTCGAGGTCCTGCAGGGCAATGCGTATGCCACTGCCCAGATCGCTGAAGCTCTCGATAGCACGTAGACGGCGCTTGGAGTCTTCGCTGAGGCCCTCGAGCGGAGGAGTGAGGAGGTAGCAGAAGGCCTTGCGGTCGCTACGTCCTACACGGCCACGGAGCTGATGCAGTTCGCTCAGGCCGTAGTGGTGTGCGTCGTGGATCATGATGGTATTGGCGTTCGGCACGTCGATACCATTCTCGATGATCTTCGTCGCCACGAGGACGTCGTACTCGTGGTTGCCGAAGTCGATGAGGATCTGCTCCATCTCCTTCGGTGCCAGCTGCCCGTGGGCGACGGCGATACGTGCGTCGGGGACCTCGCGCTGGATGAGGGCGGCGAGGTTCTCAATGTTGTTGATGCGGCTATTGACGAAGTACACCTGCCCGTTGCGACTCATCTCGAAGCCCACGGCCTCGCGGATGATTTGCGGGGTGGTCTGCGTGAGGAGGGTCTCTACGGGACGGCGGTTGGCAGGCGGGGTGTTGAGGTTTGAGAGGTCACGTGCACCCATCAGTGAGAACTGCAGGGTACGGGGGATAGGCGTGGCACTCATCGTGAGCGTGTCGACATTGACCTGCAGCTGACGGAGCTTCTCCTTTGTGGCGACGCCGAACTTCTGCTCTTCGTCGATGATGAGGAGGCCAAGGTCGTGGAACGCTACGTCCTTGCTCGTCAGACGGTGCGTGCCGATGATGATGTCGATCTTCCCCTCACGGAGATCTGCGAGGATGGCACGAAGCTCCTTTGGCGTGCGGGCACGGGAGATGTAGTCGACACGTACGGGGAAGTCCTTCAGTCGCTTAGAGAAGGTGCGGTAGTGCTGGTATGCCAAGACCGTCGTGGGGACGAGGACGGCGACCTGCTTGCCGTCGGTGGCAGCCTTGAAAGGCGGCACGCACGGCTACCTCCGTCTTCCCGAAGCCGACATCCCCGCAGAGGAGGCGGTCCATCGGATAGGGGCGCTCCATATCGGCCTTCACAGCGGTGACGGCGGCGGCTTGGTCGGGGGTGTCCTCGAAGGCGAATGATGCCTCGAGCTCGTGCTGGAGGTAGGTGTCGGGACTGAAGGCAAAGCCCTCTGTCTCACGGCGCTTAGCGTAGAGACGTATCAGATCACGGGCGATGTCCTTGATGCGCTTCTTCGTGCGCTCCTTGATACGCTGCCATGCACCCCGAGCCGACGGCACTGAGCGTGACTTCTTTCCCCCCTTCGCCCGAGCGGTAGTGGGAGAGCTTGTGCAGGCTATGCAGGTTGACATAGATGGTGTCATTGTTGCGGTAGACGAGCTTGACGAACTCCTGCATGTGGTCACCCTGAGGCATACTCACCAGGCCGTCGAAGCGCCCGATACCATGGTCGGCGTGGACGATGAGGTCGCCACGGCTGAAGCTCTGGATCTCCTTCAGCGAGAGTGTGACCTTCCCCGAGCTGGCCTTGTCGCTACGTAGGGTGTACTTGTGGTAGCGGTCGAAGAGCTCGTGCTCGGTGAGAAGCACCCAGCGATGGTCTTCGTCGACGAAGCCCTCGTGCAGGCCGAGGGTCACCTCTGTGGGTAGCTCGGCTTCGCTGAGGCGTGGGGTGAGGATGTCGCGGGCGCGCTCGTGACCCTCACGGCTCGCAGCACATATATATATGGTATAGCCGTCGGCGCGCCAAGAGCGGATCTGGGCGGCCAGACCATCATAGTCCTTGTGGAAGAGGGGCTGGCGTGTGGTGTGGAAGTGCAGGCCATTCGGTGTCGCCTCGTCCGTCAGCTCGTAGCCCGAGAGTGCCTGGATCTCGGCGAAGAGCTGGTTGGGCTCGATGAGCATGCGACGCAGCGCCTCCAGGTCTTCGAAGCCTTCGCCGTCTTGCAGCAGTGGGGCTTCGGTCCAAGTCATCTCGAGGCGGGTGCTCAGCGAGCCGCCACCCGAGAGGAGGAGCTGGGTGCCTGCAGGGAAGCAGGCTGATGAGCGACGTGAGGTTGCCTGAGCCCTGAGAGAGGTCGGGACTCAGCGTGATCTCCGTGAGCTGACGTACGGAGAGCTGGCTGTCGACCTCGAAGCAGCGCACGCTCTCCACTTCGTCATCGAAGAAGTCCAGACGGTAGGGGAGCTCGGAGGCAAAGGAATAGATGTCTACAATGCTCCCACGCAGGGCGAACTGCCCCGGCTCATAGACGTAGTCCACGCGCTCGAAGCCCCAGGCGAGGAGCTGGTCACGCAGGTGGTCACGCTCGATGACGTCCCCCCGATGGATGATGAGGGGCTCTTCCTTCGTGCCACTCTCTTGGGGGATACCCTCCATGAGGGCCTCGGGGTAGGTGACGAGGATGGGTAGGGGAGTGCCGCCTGGTGCTGCTGCACTTATCAGGGCGCTGAGCACCATGGAGCGCAGGAGGGCGCTCGACTCATCGCGGTGCCCATAGCGGATCGCACGGCGATAGGCTGAGGGGAAGAAGAGTACACCATCCTCGCCCAAGAGCTGGGCTAAGTCCGAATAGAAGTAGCCGGCCTCCTCTTCGTCACGTAGGAGTGCCACGAGCGGGGCCGCCTCGCGGATGCGCGGAGCGACGAAGGCACGGGCAGAACCCATGAGCCCCGAGAGGGAGCGACGGGTGTGAGGTGGAAGGGGCTGGGAGAGGGAGACTCCTTGCTCAGAAAGCCCCGTCATGAGGGGCGGCTGGAAGGTAGGGCGGGATGGATTTGTATCGACCTGTTTCACACTGCGAAGATACGGCTTCTCCCCCACGTATGGAGCCTGCCGTGCTATTCCTTTTCGTGGGGCAGAAGTTACCTCTAGGAAGTGCCTTCCTACGGCGGGCTTTTCTGCGCCTTTGTAGTAAGGGTGTGCGAACCTATATTGGTCGGCGGGCTGACCTATATAGATCGCTGCGATGACCTATATGAGTACGTAGGTAGAGCTATATAGGATGGTGAAGAAAGCTATATAGCTTTGCATTGATTCCTATATAGCTTTGTGAAGTGACCTATATTAGGTCGTTGCTCTGCGTAGGGATAAAAGTTGTAGACGAGTGGCAGATAAGTTTGGACTACGTACGTGGCTCTAATATCTACGTACGTGGATATTTGGATTTACGTACCTGGTCTTTAAGACTACGTGCATAGATAGAAGAATACCACTACAGGAAGGCGCTTTTTTCTTCACGAGTAGGACACTTTTCCCTCCGCTGGATAAGAAGAAAAGAGGGAGGGAGAGGGCAGTCATAGGAGGAAGGTCCGATGACGAAAACCCTGCCGAATTCACGTGCTTTTGCTGATAAATCAAGGATACTTCCTAAATTTGGGGTTATGATCAAGCGGATTTCTCTAAAATGGGTAGCCGTTATTGCTGCCTTCTTCTCCTTCTTTCCCTCGCTGTGGGCAGGCTCTTCGGATAGCCTTTTGGTGAAGCTCAATCAGACGATCGAGCAGCGCCCATCCTATATGCAGCGCAAGGAGGAGGCCTTAGAGACCCTGCGACAGAGCTTGAGTAAGCTGAGTGCAGGGAACGTGGAGGGGCGTATGAACCTCTACGAGGCATTGTGGCAGGAGAACCGCTCATACAATACCGACTCCTCACTCTTCTATGCTACAGCACTCTCCCAGCTGGCTCAGCAGTCGGGCAATGAGGAGCAGAAGCAGAATGCCCTGCTCCATCGGGCTACGGCACTGATGACGATCGGGATGTTCAAGGAAGCCTATGAGATCATCAAGCCCCTGTGTGAGGGGGGCGTCCTCCCAGGGCAGCGTAGCCAGTTCTTCCATCTCGGTCGAAGCCTCTTCGGCCTCATGGCGGACTATGCTGTGACGGCGCAAGAGAAAGCCGCCTACGCCAGTCTCACCGATGACTTCCGCGACTCGCTGCTGACGATCTATGAGGCGGGGTCGAATATGTATCGGATGATCTATGCCGATAAGCTGACCGCCCATGGCAAGTATGCCGAGGCCCTACGTGAGCTCCTGCCCTTCGTGCCGACGGGCGATGGACGCTTCGATGCGGGCTACCACTACACCATCGCTGAGGCCTACTACCACATGGGGCGTATCGCTGAGGCCCGCCACTACTACACGCTGGCTGCTATCAGCGATATGCAGAGCGACACACGAGAGTACATCGCCCTGCGCAAGCTCGCTGTGATCCTCTTCCAGTCGGGCGACATCGACCGCGCCTACCACTACCTCACGCTGTGTATGGCTGATGCGAAGGCGTGTAATGCCCGCCTCCGTATCCTCGAGATCCTCGATACCTTCCCTGTCGTCAATGAGGCTTATCTGGAGAAGAAGCAGCAGCAACAGCGTGTCATCACAGGGGTCCTTATCGCCATCAGCCTCCTTGTCGTGAGCCTCATCTTCGCCATCTTCAGCGTGCTGAAGCAGAAGAAAGCCCTGCAGCAGGCGCAGACGGATCTGGCGCATGCCAATAGTCAGCTCAATGAGGTCAACCGTACGCTCGTGGAGTACAACGAGGAGATGAAGCGGCAGAATCAGCTCATCACCGAGACCTCGTACCTCAAGGAGGCCTACATCACTCAGTACATGGATCAGTGCTCGACTTATCTGGAGAAGATGGAGAGCTTCCGTAAGCGCCTGCGTCAGCTCCTCAGTGCTGGCAAGACGAAGGAGATCCAGCAGGCTCTCACCTCGTACAATCAGGAGGTAGAGACGGAGCTGGCAGAGTTCTACGACAGCTTCGACACGACCTTCATCAACCTCTTCCCGACCTTCGTCGAGGACTTCAATGCGCTCCTCCGTGAGGACGAGCAGGTACAGCTCAAGCCAGGGCAGAAGCTCAATACCGAGCTGCGTGTCTTCGCGCTCATCCGTCTCGGCATCACCGACAGCACCAAGATCGCACACTTCCTGCGCTACTCGGTGACGACGATTTACAACTACCGCACCCGCATGCGCAATCGTGCTCGAGGCGACCGTGACGAGCTCGAGAAGCAGGTCATGGAGATCGGGTAAAAAGGCTCTGAAAGGCGCCAATCCGCCCCAATAATCACTACTTTTTTTGTCTATAAAAAGAGGGTAAGTTGCTAAGTATCAGAGTGGATGTTTCTACATCAACTATATACTTAGTACCTCACCCTCTTCGCGTATGCATTTCGTCTATCTTCGTTGGTAGCGATCCAGGGTGAGCCAAGGCTCAGCCACTCATCCGAGGTCGCTCAGATACCTAACTGTTGGGATAAAAATTCTAACCTACATATCAATGATGGAAACTGTACAAAGCGTGGATACCTCGCTGCGGCGACTACTCCTCTCATCGACCTTGGTCCTCACCTCGGTCAGCCTCTTTGCCCAGAGCGTGAGCGTCAAGGGTACCGTGACTGATCCAGCCGGTGAGCCCATCATCGGGGCGACCGTCCTCGAGAAGGGTACGACCAATGGTACCATGACCGATGCCAAGGGGCACTTCGTCCTCAAGGCTAAGAATCCTAAGTCTATGATCCGTGTGAGCTACGTCGGCTACAAGCCCCTTGAGATAGCCCTCGACGGCCGTCACGAGATCAAGGTCGTCCTCACCGAAGACGCCGCTACACTCAATGAGGTCGTCGTCGTCGGCTATGGCACGATGGGCAAGAAGGAGCTGACCTCCGCTGTCACCCACGTCTCATCCAAGAACTTCTCTCAGATGGCTACCGTCGACCCCTCGATGATGATCCAGGGGAAGGTCGCTGGTGTGAGCATCACGAATACCGGAGCAGGTGACCCCAACAATCAGGCAAGCATCCAGGTGCGTGGGGTCTCCTCCCGTGCAGCAGGCCTTGGCCCACTCATCGTCATCGATGGGGTGCCTGGTGGTAACCTGACGAATCTCAACCCCAACGATATCGAGAGCTTCGACATCCTCAAGGACGGGGCTGCCAGTGCTATCTATGGTACGCGCGGATCCAATGGGGTCATCCTCGTGACGACGAAGAAGGGCGCCCGTGACGGCAACCTCCACACGACCTACACGGGTACGGTCTCCTTCGACGTCATCAAGCGCGAGCTCGATATGCTCAGTGCTGATGAGTATCGTGCGAACCGTCTGGCCTCGGGCGTCGGCTACGACCTCGGGGGTAGTGTCGACTGGCTCGATGCTGTGAGCCGTGTCGGGGCACGCACCCAGCACTCGCTCAGCCTCAGCGGTGGTAGTGCCCGCTCGAACTATCGTGTGTCGGCTGACTACCGCAGCGCCAATGGTATCGATCTCTATTCGGGGCGTGAGGAATATGGTGCGCGTGTCGCGCTGAACCACACGACGAAGGGTGGGCTCATCACCTTCTCGCTGAATGTCGCTCCCCGTATCGCCTACCGCAAGAATGCCTCTTGGGATGTCTTCCGCAATGCCGTCGAGGCTAACCCCACGACGCCTATTATGGACCCCAAGGATCCTTCGCTCTACTACAACTTCAAGGGGCAGGCTGCTGGCTACAACCCTCTCGAGCTCCTCAAGAAGGATAAGAGCACGGGTACGACGAAGCTCCTCGACTGGGACGGTACCGTCAAGCTCAACCTCCTGCCTCTGCTCCTGAATAAGGAGGATCGTCAGACGCTGACCACGCAGCTGACCTTCGCTGACCACCAGTATGACAACTACAATCAGTGGTTCCGCCCCTCGACGAGCACGCTGGCGATCAATGCCGGTCGTGAAGGTGAGGCCTCGCAGGACTACTCGAAGAGTGCTATACGTACCCTCGAGTGGGTCACGAACTACGCCAACTCCTTCGGCAATCACAACTTCAAGGTGATGGCAGGGTACTCCTATCAGTATGAGCAGTACTCAGGGCTGAATGCTGCGAATAAGGACTTCCCCAACGATGCGCTCGAGGACAACAACCTCGGTAGCGGTACTTATGCTAAGGATGAAGGGGAGCTCGGTATGGGGTCCTATAAGAATGACTCCAAGCTCATCTCCTTCTTCGGTCGTGTGAGCTACGACTGGAAGGGCCGCTATATGCTGACGGCTTCACTCCGTCACGAAGGCTCGTCGAAGTTCGGTGAGCACCATAAGTGGGGGAACTTCCCCGCTATCTCTGCTGGCTGGCGTATCTCCGACGAAGCCTTCATGGCTGGGACGAAGAGCTGGCTCACGGACCTCAAGCTCCGTGGTGACTTCGGTATCACGGGGAACCAGTCCTTCGACAGCTACCGCTCGCTCAACACGATGTCGGGCTTCGGCTACTACCTATATAATGGTAAGTACTATCAGGTATGGGGGCCTGGCAAGAATGTCAACCCTGACCTGCGCTGGGAGAAGGGCCAGAACTGGAACGTCGGTCTCGACTGGACGCTCTTCGGTGGTGACCTCTACGGCTCCTTCAACTACTACAGCCGTAAGCAGCAGGACCTCCTCGGTGACTACAATGTCTCGGTGCCTCCCTATCTCTTCACCTCGACCTTTGTCAACGTAGGTACGATGCGCAATAGTGGCTTCGAATTCGACCTCACGTGGAATGCCGTCAAGACGAAGGACTTCACCTACACGATCAATGTCATCGGGGCTACGATGAGCAATAAGTTCGTGGACTTCAGCAATGAAAAGTTCGTCGGGCAGGACTACTACGACGTCGTCGGCACGGAGGACCCCTATCCCTTCCACAACCTGCAGCGTATCGAGAAGGGCAAGCGTATCGGGAACTTCTACATGCTGAAGTATGCTGGGGTAGATCCTCAGGGGCGCTGGGTCGTCTACGACAAGGACGGCGACAAGGTCCTTGCTGATAATGCTACCGACGATGACCGCCAGTATGTGGGCAATGGCTTGCCTCAGTTCACCGGCTCGATGACCCATACCCTGCGCTACAAGAATATCGATGCCTCGCTCTTCTTCCAGACGGCACTCGGCTTCGACCTCTTCAATATCCACGACTTCTACTACGGGACGCGGAACTTCCAGGGCAATGTGATGGACAAGGCTTATAGCAAGAATAAGATCGTCTCGCAGAACCCCATCGTCTCCGACTACTTCCTCGAGCCAGGGGACTACCTCAAGCTCTCCTCAGTCAGCCTCGGCTATACGCTGAATCTGAAGAAGAAGTACATCGATGCTGTGCGCATCTACGCTACGGCGAGCAACCTCTTTACCATCACCAAGTTCTCTGGTATCGATCCCCTCGAACTATCAGGTCAATGGGCTGAACCCAGGGGCTACGGGCTCCCGCTCGTACTACCCCTCGACCCGTCAGTTTCATGATCGGTACGCAGGTGAACTTCTAATCTATTGATGGACATCACTGTCTGTGACATCATACAGAGTAAGCAATGAGAAGGACAATGAAATATATGGCAGGTGCGCTCGTCGCTGCCAGCCTCGTGGGATGTACTAACCTGGACGAGAAGCTCTACGATCAGGTCGCCTCACAGAACTACTATAATACGAAGTCGGACGTCATCCGTGCCGTCTTCCGCCCCTTCGAGCACGCCTTCTGGAGCGTGCAGAGCCGCCACGTGCTCAATGAAGAGTCTGCTGACCAGCTTATCACCCCCACCCGCGAAGACTGGTGGGATGATGGTGGACGCTGGGCGCGTATGCACCGCCATGAGTGGCTCACGACCAACGGCGAAGCCCAGACGGAGTACAATGGTTGCTTCCAAGGGATCATGCAGGCTAACCTCGTGATCGAGGACCTCGAACAGCGCTCAGCCGCGAAGTTCGGGTTCTCCGATGCGGAATTCAAGAATCTCAAGGCGCAGAATAGAGTGCTGCGTGCGTGGTTCTACCTCCGTCTGCTGGATGCCTTCCGCAACATCCCTCTGGCAGTGAGCTACTACGACACGAGTAAGAACTCCACGGGGCAGGTAGAGCCTCGTAAGGTCTATGACTTCATCGAGTCTGAGCTGAAGGCCGCCCTGCCCGAGCTGACTCGCAAGACGTCTCTCGGTGGCAATCAGGCCGCACAAGGTCAGTGGACGCAGGCCAGTGCCGCAGCACTCTTGGTGCGCCTCTACCTCAATGCAAAGGTCTACATCGGTGAGGACCACTACACCGAGTGTGCGCAGTACGCTCAGGATATCCTCGACGGCAAGTACGGCGCATATAAGGTCGCTGATCGCTGGGATGCTGCCTTCGACTGGGACAACCAGACTTCTGACGAAGTCATCTCGCCTTCCCAGGCTCAGCAGGTCGCACACACTGGCATTACAATGGTGATATGTACTGGTGGTCTGTCCCCCTCTAAGGCCAGTGACTGGCTCAAGGATACGAAGAATAAGGTCGGTACGCACAACATCAAGTACTCGGCTTCTCCCAGCTACAACCCCAAGGGTGAGAAGTACACCTATGAGCTGGGTATGCCTATCGAGCGCTTCAAGCAATATCCCTCCGATGTCCGCCTGAAGATGTACACGAACCTCGGCAACAACCGCCGCGAAGGCCTCTTCATCTTCGGCAAGATCTCCTACACGGATGACAAGGGGCAGACGGCTTACCTCAAGGATCACAACGGCCGCTACACGCTTGACCTGCGTGATGCCGTAGGGAAGTTCGGCGGTACCGACGGGAATAAGTGGCTCGCTACGTCTGAGAGCCGTCTGGAGGATGGCGACGATAACTCTGGCTGGATGTTCGCCAAGTATCCTCTCTACTCAGACGATGAGTCAGGGCAGCTCGAGGCGGACTACTGTGAGATCCGCCTGCCTGAGATCATCTACAGCCTCGCTGAATGCAAGCTCCGCAGTGGCGATGCGACCACGGCTGCCCAGCTGCTGAATAGCGTCCGTAAGCGTAACTACCCATCCGCCGACTGGTCGACGACACTCTATGCCCCCGAGGGTACGGCACAGCTTGATCTCAAGGAAATGCTCGCCGAATGGGGCCGTGAGTTCTTCGCCGAAGGGCGTCGCCGTATCGACCTCATCCGCTTCGGGAAGTTCCTCGATGCTTGGTGGGATAAGAAGGCCGATGCAGATAGCCACACGCTCATCTTCCCGCTTCACCGAGATATCCTTGGGGCTAACCGCAGCCTCAAGCAGAACCCCGGCTACTAACTCCACTACATACTAAAGTGTAATCTCTAAAGCACACAGATTAGACATGAACAGAATATTCAAGTATGGGATATGGGCTCTCGCTGTGCTCGCCGTCCCAGCGGTCCTCCAGTCATGCCATGATGACAAGGACATCGTAGTCATCGACGAAGAGCTCCCTCTCAAGGTCGACCATCTCTATATGGTAGGTGACGCTACGCCTGCGGGCTGGAGTATCGACAATCCTGCCGAGCTGGTGCGCGATGCCAGCAATAAGTTCGTCTTCACCTACCATGGCCGTCTCACCGCAGGGGAGCTGAAGTTCCCTCTCGCTAAGGGCGACTGGGGGGCGACCTTCATCTATGCTCCGAAGGCAAACACTGAGATCAATAGCAAGGGTGTTGCCGAGAGTGGTATCAGCATCCGCCGAGGTGGTGATGACACGAAGTGGAAGGTCACCGAGTCGGGTACCTATCTGCTGACGATCAACCTGCGTGAGCGCACGATCCAGGCTGTCTATGAGGGCGTAGAGCCCGTGACACCTATCACGACCTCTACGCTTGGCTTCATCGGTGATGCTACTCCCGCGGGCTGGTCAACGACGGAGGCTACGGCCTTCACGAAGACCTCCGATAGCCCCCTGCAGTTCACCTATGAGGGTGCACTGAAGACGGGCGAATTCAAGCTCGTCTCTGACGCTACCGTCCTCAAGGACTACGCTGGCCCCTACATCCAGGCTCCCGAGGCAGGCGTGACGCTCAGCCACGAAGGGGTGTCCAAGCAGGGTATGGTCGCTGGTGGCGCAGACAATAAGTGGACGGTCACCGAGGCTGGGACGTATAAGCTCGTCTTCGACGTCACGAACCGCACGATCAAGGTAGAGTCCTTCACAGCTGCCCCCAAGAGCGATCCTTGGAAGACCGAGACGCTCTATGCTCTCGGCGATGCTGCCAGTGGCTGGAATATCGGCGAGGCACTTGCCTTCAAGAAGGTCGGTGAACATAAGTTCGTCTATGCTGGCGAGCTCAAGGCTGGTGCACTGAAGCTCATGGCTACGAATACCGGCAGCTTCGATGACGTGGCTAAGGACTGGTTCTATGCTTCGGCTGCCGATGTCGAGATCTCGGACGCTACGACCAGCGCACTGGACGTCGTCGCTGGTACCAATAAGAGTGCTGACAATAAGTGGAAGGTCACGAAGGCTGGCAACTACGTCCTCACCATCGATATGAAGACCCACAAGCTCACCGCCGAATACGTCGGTGGTGTCAGCACGAGTATCGCTACCGCTGAGGCACGCCTCGTCGGTGATGCTACGCCTAAGGGCTGGGATATCAAGGGTACGGCGATGACGAAGAGTAGCTCCTCGCCCCTCGAGTTCTCTTGGCAGGGTGCTCTCGGTACCGGGGAGTTCAAGGTGGCTCTCACCTCGACCAACGATGACTTCTCTGGTGACTGGCTTCAGGCCCCTCAGGCTGATACGGAGGTGAATGCCTCGGGCATCAGTGCTGGCGACGTCGTCAAGGGTGGTGCTGACCACAAGTGGAAGGTGACGCAGGCTGGTACCTACAAGATCACCATCAACTTCTCCACGAAGAAGATCAACGTCACGTATATCGGTGCATAGCCGACGACTCTAACAAGACAATAGGAATATGAAGAAATATCTCATCGCCGCACTGGCGCTGGCAGCTCTCATGACCAGCTGCAATAGCAACACGTGGGACGTGACGAGTGACCTCAGCGTCGATAAGGTCGATCCTACGCAGGGCCTGACACCACTGGCTCAAGACCCCGGCATGGACTATGCTCCGCTCTACTGGAGCGTCTATGGCGCACTGCGTCAGCAGGAGAAGGACGGCTCATTCCCCAATATCTTCACCGAGAAGGACTGGGACGAAGCTATTGACTTCGTCGCTACCAAGCTCAAGCCCTACGGCTACGATATGCTCGTCACCGATGGCTTCGCTGCTATGGGCGGGGACGACGGATATATGACGCGCTATAGCCGCTCTCAGAAGGATGAGAGCTCTCCCGAGATCGAGCTCTCGACGATCATCGCTAAGCTCAAGGCTAAGGGCCTCAAGCTCGGGGTCTACGACAATCCCTTCTGGCTGCACTATAGCAATCCCAATGCGATCATCCCAGGTACTGACGGCATCACCGTCGGTAGCCTGCGCTACAATCCCTGAGAAGGATAAGGATGTCCTCCACCCCACGAAGAACGATCAGTTCGGCTGGGTGCTCACCGATCACCCTGGAGCTGAGCAGCACTTCGAGGCCTTCTTCAAGCACTACGCTGATATGGGCGTGCACTTCATCCGTATGGACTTCCTCTCTTGGTATGAAGACGGTATGAACTACAGCGACCAGATTGACCGTGGCTATGGCCGTGAGCGCTATGTGCGTGGGATGCAGTGGATCAATAAGTACGCCCGTAAGTACGGCGTCTATGTCTCCCTCGTCATGCCCCACCTCAAGAACAATGCAATCATCGAGAAGTACGCCGGCAATATGATCCGTATCAATGCCGACGCTCTCGAAGGCTCTTGGTATCGCTTCTCGGAGAACAACCGTGGCTCGCTGCGTGGTGGCTGGCCTAACTCAGAGAATGCCTTTGACGGCTTCATCAACTGGTCGAAGATCTCGGGTCGTGGCAAGGTTCGTCTCGATGGGGACTTCATCCGCCTCGGCTCCTTCGCCAGCGATGACGAGAAGCGCTCGGCTATCTCCCTGCCTCTGATGGCAGGTGGGCCTATCGCTGTCACGGACTACCCCAATGCTCATGACCTCACCTTCTTCCAGAATGAAGAGCTGCTCGCCCTGCAGAAGGACGGCTTCGTCGGTCAGCCCTACAAGCGTGACCTCTGGGGGATCGATGGCGAGATCTGGTACGGCCAGCTGAAGGACGGCTCTTGGGTCGTCGGTCTCTTCAACCGCGATCAGTCTGCCGCCACGCGCTCCGTCACGCTCTCACAGATCGGTATCCACGGCTCGTGGAAGGCTCGCAACCTCTGGACACATGAGGATGAAGGTACGGTCTCAGGGACGATCTCCGCAGAGATCCCCTGCACATGGCTGTAAGATCCTCAAGCTCACGAAGCTGTAAGATCCTCCGCTCCGAGACGCCTCTGTAATGTTGAGTAGAGCCTGTTGCCTCATGCGGGCAGGCTCGTAGTATGCCCCAGTCCAAGTGTGGGCTGGGGCATATCTATCTCTAAGAGTTTATACCCATACAATTCATATAGCTAAGCAGATATGAGAAGATTCTTTATGCTTATGTGCCTCGTGTGTCTGGGGCTCGCTGGTCGAGTCCATGCCTCCCGAGGTGACATCCCCCAACGGTGAGATGAAGCTGACCTTCACCCTCCGTGACTCCAAGCCCTACTATTCGGTCTCCTTCCGTGGCAAGCCCGTCATCAAGCCCAGCCGCCTCGGCTACGAGCTTCACAATGCGGAGAACCTCCTCGAGGGATTCACGCAGACGGGGGAGAAGACCTCGACCTTTGACGAGACCTGGACGCCTGTCTGGGGTGAGAATAAGACCATCCGCAATCACTACAAGGAGCTGCTGGTGAATCTCATCCAGGAGAAGACGGGGCGTGTGATGAACCTCCGCTTCCGTGTATATGACGAGGGCGTCGGCCTGCGCTATGAGTTCCCACAGGAGGGCAGTAAGCTGAATTACTTCGTCGTCAAGGAGGAGTGCACCGAGTTCGCCCTCACGGGTGACCATATCGCTTGGTGGATCCCTGGTGACTACGACACACAGGAGTACGAGTATTCGCGCTCACGCCTCAGCGAGATCCGCCCACTCTTCAAGAAGAAGGTGACGGACAATGCTTCGCAGACCTCCTTCTCTGAGACGGGGGTACAGACCTCTCTGCAGCTCAAGACGGACGATGGCCTCTACATCAATCTCCACGAGGCTGCGCTGGTGAACTACCCTGCGATGCACTCAATCTCGATGATAAGAACATGGTCTTCCGCTCTTGGCTGACTCCCGATGCACAGGGCATCAAGGGCTACCTCCAGACGCCCTGCCAGAGCCCTTGGCGTACGATCATGATCACCGACGACGCACGCAAGGTCCTCTCCTCGCACCTCATCCTCAATCTCAACGAGCCCTGTAAGATCAAGGATACCTCTTGGATTCACCCCACGAAGTACGTCGGCGTATGGTGGGAGATGATCTCGGGTAAGGGTGACTGGGCCTATACCTCTCAGTTCCCCTCCGTCAAGCTCGGCCTCACCGACTATGCGAAGGCTAAGCCCTCGGGCCGTCACTCAGCGAAATAATGAGAACGTCCGCCGCTACATCGACTTCGCCGCTCAGCATGGCTTTGATGGCGTCCTCGTCGAGGGCTGGAATATCGGTTGGGAAGACTGGTTCGGCAACTCTAAGGAATATGTCTTCGACTTCCTGACGCCTTACCCTGACTTCGATATCAAGGCACTCAATGAGTATGCGCACTCCAAGGGCGTGAAGCTCATCATGCACCACGAGACCTCCTCGTCCATCATGAACTACGAGAAGCACATGGACCGAGCCTATCAGCTGATGAAGGACTATGGCTATGATGCGGTGAAGAGCGGCTATGTCGGCAACCTCATCCCTCGTGGTGAGCACCACTACAGCCAGATAGCTATCAATCACTACCAGCATGCCATCGAGCGCGCTGCAGACTACAAGATCATGGTCAATGCCCACGAGGCCGTCCGTCCTACGGGGCTCTGCCGTACCTATCCTAACCTCATCGGCAACGAGAGCGCACGTGGTACGGAGTATCAGGCCTTCGGCGGGATCACCCCTGGGCATACGGCTATCCTTCCCTTCACGCGTCTGCAGGGCGGCCCCATGGACTACACGCCTGGTATCTTCGAGATGCAGTGCTCCAATGGCTCACGTGCCAACTCCACCATCGGCGGGCAGCTCGCTCTCTATGTGACGATGTACAGCCCGCTGCAGATGGCTGCTGACTTCCCCGAGAACTATGAGAAGCACCTCGATGCCTTCCAGTTCATCAAGGATGTCGCCCTCGACTGGGATAAGTCTATCTACCTCGAGGCTGAGCCTATGGAGTATATCACCGCAGCTCGTAAGGCAAAGGGCTCCAGCAGCTGGTTCGTAGGTAGCGTCACGGGGCTAAAGCCACACAACTCGACCCTGCGTCTGGACTTCCTCGATAAGGGTAAGACGTATGTGGCTACGGTCTATGCCGATGCTCCCGATGCCGACTACAAGACCAACCCACAGGCCTATACCATCACCAAGGGACTGGTCACGGCTAAGTCCGTCCTCAAGCTCCATTCGGTAGCTGGCGGTGGCTATGCTATCAGCATCGTAGAGGCTAAGGATACGAAGGGTCTCAAGCCCCTGAAGTAATCCGCCTATCCTATATAGATAAGGAGGCTGAGCTACGGCACTGTGCCTGTGCTCAGCCTCCTCTCTCTTTATGCCCTTGCTCGCCCTCATAATACCCCACACACTCTATATTAATATATGTATGCGTATGCCGAAGATGATCTCGAGCCTCTCCCTCTCTGCAGCTCTCCTCTTCTCTGCGGAAGCTCAAGAGCCCACACTACCCCGTATGGAGCTCTCTACCGATAAGGCCTGTTATCTCCCAGGCGAGATGGTACACCTCACTGCCTCGGGTACACCTCCCTCCGCCCTCTTCATCCGCTACCGCCACGGTGCGCAGATCCTCGCTGAGGTCCCCTATGCCGAGGTGGTGAAGGCTGGTCGCTGGTCATGGCGCCCTCCACGGCGGGACTTTCAGGGCTACCTCGTAGAGGTCTATACCCGCTCTGCCGAATGTGAGCTGGTCGTCGCTACCATCGCAGTCGATGTGTCCAGTGACTGGCGACGCTTCCCCCGCTACGGCTTCGTGGCGGACTTTGATGATGGGGGAGACCCCGCTGCCAAGCGCACCCGCATCGCTGAGGAGATGGCCTTCCTCAATCGCTGCCATATCAATGGCGTGCAGTTCCAGGACTGGCAGTGGAAGCATCACTATCCCGCTCCTCTCGATACCAAGGGGCAGCTGATGCCCGCCTACCGCGACGTCAGCAACCGCTGGGTCAAGGCCGAGCACGTCAGTCACTACATCGAGCTGCAGCACAGCTACGGGATGAAATCGATCTTCTACAACCTCTGCTTCGGGTCGTGGAAGGGAGCTACGGAGGATGGTGTGCAGGAGGCTTGGGCGCTCTATGCTCAGCCCAAGGATGGTAAGAGGTATCAGGACTTCCACGGCCTGCCCTCGAGCTGGCAGAGTAATATCTACCTCCTGGATCCAGGGAACGCGGCTTGGCAGCGCTATCTCTGCGACCGCAATGACGAGGTGTATCGGCTCTTTGACTTCGATGGCTATCAGATCGATCAGCTGGGCAACCGTGGCCCACGCTATGATGCGACGGGGCGCGAGGTCCATCTCCCACGCGCCTATGCCTCCTTCATCAAGGCCGTCAAGAAGCGTCGTCCCGAGAAGCGTCTCATCATGAATGCCGTCTCGGGCTATGGTGATGCCGAGATCATCGGTACAGGGAAGCTGGACTTCTGCTACAATGAGGTCTGGGGCAATGGCAACGGCTATGGAGGTACTTCCGAAGCGGCCTTTGCCAACCTCTATGAGATCATCAAGCGCAATGATAGCCTGAGCCGTCACCGCCTCCCTACGGTCTTCGCTGCGTATCTGAACTATGATAAGGCTGATCACGGTGGGCGAGGGGATAAGCTGATGAATACCCCAGGGGTACTACTGACCGATGCCGTGATGTTTGCTCTCGGTGGGTCACACCTCGAGCTGGGAGACCACATGCTCTCTCGTGAGTATTTCCCCGCAGCACCCCTGGCGATGAGTCCCGAGCTACGGGAGGCTATCGTCCACTACTATGACTTCCTTACGGCTTATCAGAACTGGCTCCGTGGGACGACCTCCCGCCATGCCTTCACACCTCGTATCTCGACGACGAGTGCCGATGTCCAGCTCACGACTTGGCCTCCAAAGGCAGATACTATCACCGCCTTCGCTAAGCAGGTCGGTCCGAGACAGCAGGTCGTGCATCTGCTGAACTTCCTGGGGACGAATGACCTCTCTTGGCGGGATGTCGATGGCACTCGCTCTGAGCCTCGCTTAGTGCGACAGCTACCGCTCCAGCTGGAGAGTGCGGCGCGTGTCGTCCGTGTCTGGGCAGCTTCGCCTGACCTGCGTGGTGGGGCACCCGAGCTCCTGCCATTCACCCAGCGTAGCGGTGTGGTATCGGTCACGCTCCCTGCGCTCCACTACTGGACGATGCTCGTCCTGGAGCTGGCGCCCGCTCGTTAGCTTCCCCTTATTCATAAGTTGATAGGTGTTGTTGGCCCCGTCTCGTAGACCCTTGGTCTATGGGGCGGGGCTTCGCCTTATCGCGCGTATTCCTCTTATCCAGCGGAGGGAAAAGTGTCCTTCTCGTGAAGAAAAAAGCGCTTTCCCGTAGAGGTATTCTTCTATCTACGCACGTAGTCTTAAAGACCAGGCACGCAAATCCAAATATCCACGTACGTAGATTTATCGTCCACGTACGTAGCCCAAACTTATCTTCCACTTGTCCATAACTTTTATCCCTACGTGGAGCAACAACCTAATATAGGTCACTTCACAAAGCTATATAGCTTTCTTCGCCATCCTATATAGGTCGCCATCGCGACCTATATAGCTTCGTCGTCGGACCAATATAGGTCAGCCCGCCGACCAATATAGGTTGATAGCTCTCCCTTATATTCCTCCCTATTTCTCAGCAAGGAAAGAGGTGGCATTGGGAGCTCTATAAATGCGTTTGTAAAGGAATTAAAGAACAGCGTGTCTGTGCCTTCTGAATGGAGAATGTACTTGTGATAAGGGCTCTCGGCCTACTTCTCGGGTCGTGGAGCCTTGCTTATGAGAGAAATAATATATTTGGGGTGAACGGATCGCGTGATCCTAATTGCAATCATTAATACCCCAAGCGTATGAAAAAGACGATACTGCGTGTGGCGATGAGTAGCCTCTTTCTTGGCTTCGTCACTCTGAGTGCAGCTTTCCTCTCCTCGTGTGATAAGGAGAAGGAGAGACCAGAACCGATATCTGGCTCTTTCCCCTCGAAGCACCCCATCTCGGGCTTCTTCCGAATAATTAAGGCTGAGGCAACCCTTACCCCTGTGGAGAAAACCCCACAGAAAGATCGATCAGATTACCTCTGCTGGGAGATTGTCCCAGGCTCAGAGGTTCGCCATTCGATGATACGTGATGAGGAGAAGGTCTCGCAAATATATAAGGAGCGTAAGATGCGTGAGGATGTCACCTTCTACAGTGTGATTGGGCCGTTCAATACATTGGGTGTCTATGGGCTGCAGGCCATGACGCTGAGCTTTACTCGTGACGCAGATCATGTGGTGACGGATCTCTCCTCGCAGGCACTACTCAGCTACGAGCACTTGTATAAGACGTACTATGAGCGTGAGCCACTCGCACCAGGTGCTAAGACTTGGTATTATAGGTTTTTAGCTCATGAAGTTGGGCCTAAGACTATTCGAGAAGAAGCGAGCTTGGCAAGTCTTACTCCAAAGGATCTTTGGTGGACCTTCTGGGGGTACTACTTATATTCCGAATTCACCCCTCGTGATGCCTCTGCCTACCTCTATCTGAAGAAGGATGCTGTCGACTTGACGGCGGGTAAGCTCGTCCTCACATTTGTCCGTGATGAAGGAGATCCTGTGAAGGTGGAGCTTCCCACAAAGTAGTCTCGCGCCTATCATATACGCTCCCGATCAGTGCCTTCAGAAGGTGCTGGGCGGGAGCGTTTGCATGAAGAAGTGTCGGGTGGGGGAGCTTATGTCGGTGATTTTTATTACCTTTGTAGCAAAGAGATGATCGAGAGAGGAGGCGACAGAGCTTCCTCTCTTTGCATTCATCCCCTATTATCCTACGAGACGCGTCATGATCGATAAAGAGCTACATCGAGGGAATTGCTTCCCAGTACTGTGCCACCGAGCACCCCGATTACTATATTGTAGAAGTCGCTGTCCACCCTGGCAATCGTATTATCGTCGAGCTGGGTGCCCGTGGGGGCATCAGCATCGATGCGTGCGTCGCCCTCTCGAAGCATATCGAGGGGCAGCTGGATCGTGAGGCAGAGGACTTCGAGCTCGAGGTAGGCTCTGCAGGCCTCACCGCACCCTTCAAGGTCCTCCGTCAGTACACCGACGCTATCGGTGAGGAGGTCGAGGTGCTCCGTAAGGGGGGCATCAAGGAGAAGGGCGTCCTCTCTGATGCTACTGCCGAAGCGATCACCCTCACCGTCGTGCGCAAGGTACGCCCCGAGGGTCAGAAGCGCAAGATCGAGGTCGAGGAAGCCCTCCCCATCCCGATGGATGAGGTGCTACAGACCAAGCGCGTCTTGAAGTTCTAAACCTCCACCCTATCCAAGTAGAAGAATAAACCTATATAATAGCCCCATGGCAAAGAAGAAAGAGACTACCAGCTTGATCGAAGCGCTCCTCGAGTATCAGGAGCTCAAGAGTATCGACCGCAATACGCTGATCGCGGTCATGGAGGATTCCCTCCGCAATGTCCTGTCGAAGATGTTTGGCTCGGACGATACCTTTGACGTCATCATCAACGTCGAGAAGAAGGGTGACTTCGAGATCTGGCGTACGCGTCACGTCGTCGCCGATGAGGACTTCGTCGATGAGGTGCGTGAGGTACCCCTGAGCGAAGCCCAGCGCTTCGACCCAGAGATCTCCGTCGGCGAGGACTTCGTCGATGCAGTCGACTTCAACTCCTTCGGTCGCCGCGCAGTCATCAACCTGCGTCAGGCCCTGGCAAGCAAGATCCTCGAGCTGCAGAAGGAGCACTTCTACCACAGCTTCGCAGGCCGTGTGGGCGAGCTGATCTCCGCCGAAGTCTATCAGGTATGGAAGCGCGAAGCCCTGCTCATCGACGATGAGGGCAACGAGCTCCTCATGCCCAAGACCGAGCAGATCCCTGGCGACTTCTTCCGCAAGGGTGAGACGGTACGCGCTGTCATCGAGCGTGTAGAGAACGAGAACAGCAATCCTAAGGTCATCCTTTCGCGCGTCAGCCCTGAGTTCCTCAAGCGTCTCTTGGAGCTCAACGTGCCTGAGATCGCCGATGGCCTGATCACGATCCGTGCCGCAGCCCGTATCCCCGGTGAGCGCGCTAAGATCGCCGTAGAGTCGTATGACGACCGCATCGACCCCGTAGGGGCTTGCGTCGGGGTCAACGGTTCGCGTATCCGCAGCATCGTCCGCGAGCTGAAGGGTGAGAATATCGACGTGACGACCTACACCACGAACCCCATGCTCTTCATCCAGCGCGCACTCAGCCCTGGGAAGGCCGTGGCTATCGCCCTCAGCGACGAGGACGAAGAAATCAAGCAGGCCGAGGTCTACATGCGCCCCGATCAGGTGCCCTTGGCTATCGGTAAGAACGCTGCCAACCTCAAGCTGGCTTCGCTCCTGACCGGCTACCGCATCGAGATCTTCCGTGACGAAGAGGGTGCTACGGGTGAGGAGGATATCTACCTCGACGAGTTCTCTGACGAGATCGACGAGCAGATGATCCAGGCCCTCAAGGAGGAAGGCTACACTACGGCTAAGTCCGTACTGCGTGAGGATCGTGCTACGCTCCTTGCGAAGACTGAGCTGGACGAAGACGTCCTCGACCGTATCCTCGAGGTCCTCAGCGCCGAGTTCTCCGAAGAAGAGCCCTATGAAGATGACGAGCCCGCAGCTGAGCTCGCCACCGAAGAGGGAGAAGAAGATTAATCCGTCCCGCCCGCCCGCTGCCCAGCTGTCGCTCCCTGTAGTGTAGATACCCATAGCGAGAAGCCCGAGCAAGCCAGCAGCGAGCCCGTGAAGAGGCGGACATAAACCATTCAAAAGAGAAGATACATGCCAAAGGACATCAAGCTCTTTACCTTGGCCAAAGGAACTCAACGTAGGGATTGGCTCATTCAAGGATTCGTTAGAGAAAAAGAACGTCTTAGACGTCAATACTATCACCCCCAACACTCGCGTACCCCGTGAGGTGGCCGAGCAGCTCATCGCTGAGCACGGCAAGGGCATGGGCAAGGCTGAGATCGCCGCGCTCCTCGACACCCTCAGTGGTGCCGCTGCTAAGCCTGCGCCTGCCAAGCCTGCTGCGAAGCCCGAGGCCCCAGCTGCTGAGCCCGCTCCCGCGAAGGTGAAGCACATCGAGACGGTCGTCCCCGAGGATCGCCGCCCCAGCCTCAATATCAAGGGCTCCATCGCTACGGAGAAGAAGGCTGAAGCTAAGCCCGCCGCCAAGGCGAAGGCCGAGCTTAAGCCCAAGCCCGCTCCTGCTCCTAAGGCCGAGGCTCCTGCACCTGCAGCTAAGCCCGAACCCAAGGTAGAGGTCAAGCCTGAACCCAAGCCCGAGCCAGCACCCTGCGCCTGCTCCTAAGGTCGAAGCTCCCGCCCCCAAGGCTGAGCCCAAGCCCGCTCCAGCTCCTGAGCCTGCCCCTGCAGCGCCCGAGGTAAAGCCCGAGCCCAAGGCTGCTCCCGCAGCCGAGGAGCCCACGGTACGTGAGCCCGAGATCTATCGTCCTTCGACTCCCGCCGCAGGCATCAGCTTCAACGTAGTAGGTAAGATCGACCTCTCTTCGATCAACGATAATACCCGCCCCGCCAAGAAGTCCGCTGCCGACAAGGGGCGTAAGCGCACCCGTATCGGTAAGGGCCCCGTCGATGTCAAGGCCGAAGCCGCTAAGGTGACGGACAATGGCACGAAGAAGCCCGGACAGCGCAATGGTAATGCCGGCGCAGGTCGCTCCGCAGACCCCAACAACCGCGGTGGTCGTGGCAATGCTCAGCAGGGTGCTGCCGAGCAGAAGACCGGGCCGTAAGGCCAAGCGTCAGAGCCAGCAGCCTCAGAAGGCTGTCGTCACTGACGAAGATGTACAGCGCCAGGTCAAGGAGACGCTTGCTCGTCTGACGGGTAAGAACCAGCAGGGGGCGAAGTCCGCTAAGTACCGTAAGGACAAGCGCGACGCTGCTCGCTCTGCAGCTCTCGACGCTCAGGAGCGCAGCGAAGCCGAAAGCCGTACGCTGAAGCTCACTGAGTTCGTCACCGTTAGTGACCTCGCGAGCCTTATGGACGTCCCCGTGACGCAGGTCATCGCTACCTGTATGAGCATCGGTCTGATGGTGTCTATCAACATGCGCCTCGACGCTGAGACCATCGAGATGGTTGCAGAAGAATTCGGCTACAAGACCGACTTCGTCAGCGCTGAGGTCGTCGAAGCCATCACGCAGGAAGAAGAGGTCGATGACGAAGCTGACCTCATCAGCCGTCCTCCTATCGTCACCGTCATGGGTCACGTCGACCACGGTAAGACGTCGCTCCTTGACCGCCTGCGCAATACCAACGTCATCGCTGGCGAAGCAGGGGGGATTACCCAGCATATCGGTGCCTATAGCATCCGCTTCAAGGGTGGTAAGCGCATTACCTTCCTTGATACGCCAGGTCACGAAGCCTTCACCGCTATGCGTGCTCGTGGTGCGAAGGTCACGGACATCGCTATCATCATCGTCGCCGCTGATGACGACGTGATGCCTCAGACGAAGGAAGCTATCAACCATGCCGCCGCCGCTGGTGTGCCCATGGTCTTCGCGATCAATAAGATCGATAAGCCCGCCGCTAACCCCGACCGTATCCGTGAGCAGCTCGCTGCCATGAACTACCTCGTAGAGGAATGGGGGGGTAAGTACCAGTGTCAGGAGATCTCCGCTAAGCAGGGCATCAACATCGATGAGCTACTGGAGAAGGTTCTCCTCGAAGCTGAGCTTCTTGAGCTCAAGGCCAACCCCAAGCGCCGTGCTGTCGGCTCCGTCATCGAGTCTTCACTCGATAAGGGTCGTGGCTATGTGGCTACTGTCCTCGTGCAGAACGGTACGCTCTCGCAGGGTGACGTCGTCCTCTCGGGTACGCACTATGGCCGTGTGAAGGCTATGTTCAACGAGCGTAATCAGAAGGTCGAGCACGCAGGCCCCAGCGAACCCGTTCTGATCCTTGGCTTGGACGGTGCACCTACCGCAGGTGAGACCTTCAACGTCATGGAGACCGAGCAGGAAGCGCGTAGCATCGCCAGCAAGCGTGAGCAGCTCAAGCGTGAGCAGGATAACCGCACGAAGAAGGGGCTTACCCTTGACGAACTTGCTCGTCGTCGTGCTCTGGGCAACTTCCAGGAGCTCAATGTCATCATCAAGGGTGACGTGGACGGCTCTATCGAAGCGCTCTCCGACTCGCTCATCCGCCTCTCTACGGAGGAAATTCAGGTCAACGTCATCCACAAGGGCGTCGGTCAGATCTCCGAGAGCGACGTCGTGCTTGCCTCTGCTTCTTCGGCTATCATCCTGGGCTTCCAGGTGCGTCCCAGCCAGGCCGCTCGTCGTCTGGCAGACCGTGAGGGCGTAGAGATCCGTACTTACTCGATCATCTACGACACCATCGAAGACATCAAGTCCGCTATGGAAGGGATGCTTTCGCCCGAAATCAAGGAGAATGTCGTGGCGAACCTCGAGGTCCAGCAGACCTTCAAGATCACCAAGGTCGGTACTATCGCCGGCTGTATGGTCGTCGAAGGGAAGATCAAGCGCAACAACAAGATCCGCCTCATCCGCGATGGTATCGTCAAGTACCAGGGCGAACTCGGCTCTCTCAAGCGCTACAAGGACGATGCTAAGGAAGTCGTCATGGGTCAGGACTGCGGTCTGAACATCGATGGCTACAACGACATCATGGTCGGTGACATCATCGAAGCCTACGAAGAAATCGAGATCAAGAAGACCCTCGACTAAGTCGCGGTCGACTTCGATACATCCCTCTATAAACGCTACGCCCCAGGCCGCTTCGGCAGCCTGGGGCGTAATGCATTTCTGCGCTATCTACGCGGAGGTCTTTGTGACCACTACTGGTCGCTGGGTTGACCAGTACTGCTTCGCGTCGTGACCAGTACTGGTTGATTATAGTGAGCAGTACTGCTTGGCATGGTGACCAGTACTGGTCAGATGAGCCACTTTGCAGAGAAGCTCATATCGTACGACTGTGAGGCGTGGTAAGGTGTTGATTGCAAGGTATTAACCTGGGCGCTTTCCTTTTCTTTGAGACTGTTGAAGAGCCTCCCCTTTGGGGGCCTGAACCTATATTGGTCGTCGGGTGGATCTATATAGGTCGCTGTGACGACCTATATAGGTTCGTGCGCTGACCAATATAGGTCGGAGCAGCGACCAATATAGGTTCATAGCCCTCGCTGTGAGACTTCGTGATACGGCAGGCCGCAGTGGGGGCTTCTTTGGTGGGGGAGATGTTGCCTTGTGTGGGGTGGGGGATGAGCTCGGACTGAGGGAGTTCCTCCGGCGAAAGTCCGGGAGATGCAAGGTATTGTATCAGATATTTTTGTATCTTTGTGACCGAATTTCCTATGTAGGGTAGGAGAAGAAGTCTATCCCTCCGCCGTGGAGCGGGTGGCACCCTACGGGGCTAACTTTTTAGTTATCAACGATAATGTACGTCATCGTAGACATTCAGGGCCAGCAGTTCAATGTAGAACAGGGCCGTCGCCTCTTCATTCACCACGTCAAGGGATGCAGAGAGTGGCGCAGTAGTAGAATTCGACAAGGTCCTCCTCGTAGACAAGGATGGTGCTGTCACTGTAGGTACGCCTGTAGTGGCTGGTGCTAAGGTCGTGTGCGAAATCATCACGCCTCTTGTAAAGGGCGACAAGGTACTTGTCTTCCACAAGAAGCGCCGTAAGGGCTATCGCAAGCTCAATGGCCACCGCCAGCAGTTCAGCGAAGTCCTCGTTAAGGAAATCGTAGCGTAAGTAATTGTATCACCGCATTAGTTTAGACATAAGACAATGGCACATAAAAAAGGTGTAGGTAGCTCCAAGAACGGACGCGAATCAGAAAGTAAGCGACTCGGAGTAAAGCTCTTCGGTGGTCAGCACGCTAAGGCTGGTAACATCATCGTCCGCCAGCGTGGCACGCAGCATCACCCAGGTGCAGGCGTAGGTATCGGTAAGGACCACACGCTCTATGCACTGATCGACGGTAAGGTGGTCTTCACTCGCAAGAAGAACGACCGCTCGTATGTCTCCATCGCGGCTGAGGCCTAAGACGGAGCACACGTCAGACAAGTCAACCGGAGGTTGCTCCAGAAGGGTCTACACAGCCCGGAGGGAGCGACCTCCTCTCATTATACCCCACACGAGACATTATGCTTACACTCAAGCAAATCAAGGAGAATACCGAGGCGGTCATTGAGCGCCTCCATAAGAAGCAGTTCGAGGCACGCGAAGCGATCACCGAAGTCCTGAACTTCGATGAGATCCGCCGTCGCTCTCAGCAGGAGCTCGATGCCAGCCTCTCTCGTCAGAAGGCCCTCGCTAAGGAGATCGGTGATCTGATGAAGCAGGGCGCCAAGAGCAGGCCGAGAGCATCCGCTCTCAGGTAGCACTGCTCAAGGAGCTTAGCAAGAGCCTTGAGGAGAAGAAGACGGAGGCCGAAGCGAAGATCCGTGAGATCCTGCTCACGGTACCTAACCTCCCCGCCGACATCGTGCCCGAAGGTGCTACGGCTGAGGATAACGTCTGCGTCAAGACCGGTGGCGAGATGCCCGCACTCGATGCTACCGCTGAGCCCCACTGGGAGCTGGCGAAGGACTATGACCTCATTGACTTCGAGCTGGGTGTGAAGATCTCGGGTGCTGGCTTCCCCGTCTATAAGGGTTATGGAGCTCGCCTGCAGCGCGCGCTCATCAACTTCTTCCTCGACAATGCTCGTGAAGCTGGTTACCTCGAGGTACAGCCTCCCTACGTCGTCAACGAAGACTCAGGCTACGGCACGGGTCAGCTCCCCGACAAGGAAGGGCAGATGTACCACGCTACGGCGGACAACCTCTATCTCATCCCTACGGCAGAGGTGCCTGTGACGAATATCTATCGTGATGTCATCCTCGAGGAGAAGGATCTGCCCGTACGCAACACCGCTTACTCCGCCTGCTTCCGCCGCGAAGCTGGGTCGTATGGTAAGGATGTGCGTGGTCTGAACCGCCTCCACCAGTTCGACAAGGTCGAGATCGTCTGCATCGACAAGCCCTGAGCGCAGCTATCAGCGCCTCGACGAGATGGTCGCCTACGTAGAGACGCTCGTCACGAAGCTCGAGCTTCCCTGGCGCATCCTGCGTCTGAGCGGTGGCGATATGAGCTTCACCAGTGCGCTGACCTATGACTTCGAGGTCTTCTCTGCTGCACAGAAGCGTTGGCTCGAGGTCAGCTCTGTGTCCAACTTCGAGAGCTACCAGGCCAACCGCCTGCGCTGCCGCTATCGTGACGCTGAGCAGGGTGTCCAGCTCGTGCACACGCTCAATGGTAGTGCTCTGGCTCTGCCCCGTATCGTCGCAGCGCTGCTGGAGAACAACCAGACGCCCGAAGGCATCCGCATCCCCGAGGCTCTTCGTCCTTACACGGGCTTTGACTTCATCCCCCGTCCTGTGAAGAAGTAAGCGACTTCCTCACTCGGACGCTACAATAAAAGCTCATCCCCACACTGCCATCAGGCGGTGTGGGGATGAGCTTTTATTGTAGATGCGAATGACTCGCTGGGCTTACTTAGCGTCGGAGTAGATCTGCTTGATGGTCTCCTCGATCTGATCGGGAGTGAGATCGCCTACCGTCTGGATGGGCGTACCCTGCATAGGGATGAAGAGGCACATAGGGATGCTCTTCACACCGAAGATATTGGCCAGACCAGCTTCCTTGTCGACATCGATCTTGTAGACGTCGATCTTACCCGCATACTTCTTAGCGATAGCTTCGAGCTTGGGGCTGAGCTTACGGCAGGGACCGCACCAGTCGGCGTAGAAGTCGAGGATAGCGGGACGGCTGCCCTTGAAGACAAACTTCGAGGGCTCTTCCTTATAGTCCCAGATGTTCTTGCGCAGGAAGTCTGCGTCGATGTGCTTGATAGCGCCTTCTGCGGCCTTATCGTCGGCTGCAGCTTCTTCGCTGGGGGCAGCTGCGGTCGTCTCGGTGGAGGCAGAAGCAGCGTTGCTCGAAGCCTTGGCCGTGCAGGCATAGCTCGAGAAGAGACCTGCGGAGATGAGGGCGAGGCTGAGGATGACTTTCTTCATTATTCAGTTAGTTGCTACGAGGTGATAGAATACTGCTCGTTGGTATGATAAGCGTGAGATGGGGCGAATTGTTCATTAAGCGACAAGCCGGGCATCCTCAGATGGGGAGGGTGCCCGGCTTGCTATATGAAGTGGGAGATGGCTGTGAAGTGCTTACTTCTTAGCTTCCGTAGAGCGGAAGAGGATCTCCGTACGGTCCTTAGACTCGTAGAGCTTCTTAGCAAGAGCCTGTACAGACTGAGGCGTGACAGCGTCGAGGAGCTTGTCGTAGTTCGTGACGAAGTCGAAGCCCTGACCGTAGAAGCGAGCGAGCTGACCGAGCCAGTAGCTGTTCTTGCGGAGGCTTTCGCCGTGAGCCTTCTTGAGGTTCTTGACAGCCTTGTCGAAGTACTCAGTAGAAGGACCGTTCTTAGCGATACCTTCGAGACCCTTGAAGACGAGCTCGTTCATGGCTACGGCCTTGGCAGGGTCAGTCTGGAACTGGACGGTGACGTTCGTGCGTGGGCTGGGGAAGCGTGACACGTCAGCGAGGACACCGACGCTGTAAGCACCACCTGCATCCTCACGAATGGTCTTCGTGTAGAGCTGGTCGAGGATAGACTCAAGCACAGCACTCGTCAGACCTTCCTGTTGGTTGTAGATCGTGGGAGCTGAGATGCCGTCGATGACGATACCCATAGGCGTCTCCATAGCAGCGCTGTACTCCTTCTTGTTCGTGCCGAGGCGTTCCTGGGGGACGCGGTTCGTGTGAGCCTTGTCGGTGTAGGTCTTCTGAGCGGGGAGTGAAGCGATGTACTGCTCTACGAGTGGACGGAGGGCAGCTTCGTCGACATTACCTACGAAGTAGAATTCGAAGCCACGAGCGTTAGCGAAGCGGCTACGGAAGAGCTGCAGTACGCGCTCATAGTTCACGCTCTTGACTTCTTCGACGCTGAGGGGATAGCGCTCAGGGTTGTTGGGGAAGATGTAGCGCGTGACGGAGTCGCCGAGGAAGGAGAGCGGGTTAGCCTTGTTTGCCTCGATCTGGCTGATGGTACGCTCCTGCCATGCCTGGAAGGCGTCCTTGTCAGCGCGTACAGCTGTGAAGTTGAGGTAGAGGAGCTGGAGCATCGTCTCGAGGTCTTCCTTCGTCGTGCTACCTGCTACATCATCGCTGATGTTGGAGACAGTCGCAGAGACAGAAGCGATGCGGCCGCTGAGGGCCTTTTCGAGAGCTGACTCATCGAACTTGCCGAGACCACCGATGGAGGGGAGGCTGTTGAGGACCTTCAGCTCCGTAGCGCTGGGCTTGGTGAAGTTGTAGTACCCACCATCGCGGCGACCCTTGAAGAGGATCTCATCTTCCTTATAGTCGGTCTTCTTGATGTAGACCTTCGCGCCGTTGGAGAGCGTCCAGATGGTAGAGCCGTACTGGCCATTCTTCTCGGTCTTGACGATCTTACCCTTCATGGGGAGCTTGTCGATGAGCTTCTCGTTGCTGACCTCGTCCTTAGGAGCTTCGACCTGCTGCTTCGAGTAGTCGAAGTACTTCTGCGTGAGCTCCTCGATGCTGGGGAGCTTGACGCTGGGCTTCTCTACGCTGGTCAGGGCGACGAGTACATTCTTCTCAAGGTCGAGCTGCTGGACCATAGCATTGATCTGCTCGAGGGGGAACTGCTCAGCGATGCCCTGGATGAGCTGGTAGTGCGTGGGGATATCGAGGAGGTAACCACCATCTTCGAAGTAGTCTACGTAGACGTTTGCCCAAGATTCGCTGGTGCGCTTGTCACGTTCGTTGTAGAAGTTCTTCATGCTGACGAGGTAGTCCTTCTTAGCACGGTTGTATTCACCAGGAGTGAAGCCGTACTTCTTGAGACGGACGATCTCAGCTACGAGGGCCTTGAGAGCAGGCTCCCACTGACCTTCCTTGAAGGTAGCGTCGAAGTTGGCAGCATCCTTCGTCTTAGCGACGACGTAGTTGCCGAACTCAACGGAGGCATTGACGAAGGGAGCGTTAGGCTTCTTGACGATGTCGCTGAAGCGCTGGGCGATCATCGAAGTGACGACACTTTTGATGTAGTCTTCGAGGGGGCCCATGAGGGTAGCGCGGACATCAGCAGGTGTGACATCGCTCTTATAAGAGATATTGATCGAGTTCTGCGTAGCTTCCTTGTCAGCAGCGATACCTACGATGGGCTTGTCGTTGTCTTCGACAGGGGTGTAGACACGCTCAGCTGCATTCACTGGAGCAGGGATGTCGGCGAAGATCTTCTTGATCTGAGCCTCCGTATAGTCGACATCGACGTCACCGACGATGATGACTGCCTGCAGGTCGGGGCGGTACCACTTCTTGTAGTAGTCGCGCAGGACCTGATAGGGGAAGCTGCGTACGATCTCCATCTTACCGATGGGGAGGCGCTTACCGTACTTGTTGCCAGGGAAGGCAAAGTCGAGGAGCTTCTCCATATTGCGCATATCCCCGCTATTGCTGCGACGCCATTCTTCTTCGATGACACCACGCTCAGCGTCGATCTCCTTATCCTCAAGGCTGATGAAGCTACTCCAGTCGTGGAGCACGAGGATACAGCTATCGATGATGCTCTTGCGTGGGACGGGGATCTTCATCAGCGTGTAGACCGTCTTGTCGAAGCTCGTGTAAGCATTGATGTTGCCACCGAAGCTGGCACCGATGCTCTCGAGGAAGTTGATGATGCCCTTGCCAGGGAAGTTCTTCGTGCCGTTGAAGGCGATATGCTCGAGGAAGTGAGCCAGACCCTGCTGCGAGTCTTCTTCCTGCATCGAGCCTACCTTCTGGGCGATATAGAATTCTGCTCTACCCTTGGGCTCTTCATTGTGACGAATGAAGTAGGTCAGACCATTGGGGAGCTTTCCGATACGGACGGCGGTGTCTATGGGGAGTGGCGGCATTTCGCTGGGAGCTTGGGCTTGAGCAGCCGAAGGTAGACCCAGTGTGGTGCCTACGAAGAGCGCCGAGAGGAGGGATAAGATGATTTTCTTGAGCCTCATCGCTTGTTTGTGGTTTAAGAGGTGAAAAGATATTTGTAGTTCACTGTACCGCAAATGTACGATAATTCTTCGGTGTGTATCTACTACATGAGATACCCCTCGCGCACGTTACTTGTTTATTGTATAAGGGGCGTACGACTACGGGGAACCCGATATCCTTACTCCCACTGCTCTCGTGAGGGGATAAAACGAACCAGTACTGGTCGGTGATCGGACCAGTACTGGTCACGATGCGAAGTAGTACTGGTCACTATTGCTTACCACTACTGGTCCACTCGGTGACCAGTAGTGGTTGATCTTTTCTTTCTTCGGAGGGCGCTTGCAATATCCATGGTTAGAGGACGGTACAGGTGGGCTGAAAAGTGGCAGAAAGAAGGGGGAGAGGGAGGTGTCGTCTGTATGGCATAATGTCAGGTATTTGCAGTAAGACTATCCCTCTATCAGCTGAGGTATAGGCTTTTTTGAGTATATTTGCGCAATATATTACCCATGTCATAAAGTGTCCACTCAATAGACCCCTATGTTACTTCACAAAGAAGGGCGCGGCCCACTCATTGGCTTTGCTATCACTCTTATCGGGCTGAATGCCTTCATTGCTCTCTTTGCAGGAGGGACGTTTAGCTACGTCTTCCTTGCTATCTCAGCTCTCTTCTATCTGGCTGTCATGAACTTCTTCCGCTACGAGCCTCGCAAGCACAGCGATGGCCCGCTAGAGATCGTGTGCCCTGCTGATGGGCGTGTCGTCGTCGTCGAAGAGACGGAGGAGACGGAGCTGCTTGGCTGCCGCTGCCTACAGGTGTCGGTCTTCATGAGCGTCTTTGATATGCACGTCAACTGGATCCCTTGTAATGGCGTCGTCGAGCATGTCTCGCACACCGATGGTCGCTTCCTCTCGGCTCACCTGCCTAAGAGTAGCACGGACAACGAGCGCTCAGCTGTCATCATCCGCACGTGAGGGTGGGCGATCGTATCCTCGTCCGTCAGGTCGCTGGGGCTATCGCACGCCGTATCGTCACCTATCCAGAGGTCGGTCAGCGCGTAGATATCAACCAGAACCTCGGCTTCATTAAGTTCGGCTCTCCCGCGTCGACCTCTACCTCCCCCTCGGCACGAAGGTGCACGTCAAGGTCGGGCAGAAGGTCCAGGGGAATATCACCGACATCGCTACGCTGCCTCGCTAAGCAGTATAGCACCCCTCCCTATACATATATATAATATATAATAGAATGAATATCAAGAAGCATATACCTAATATGCTGACCGCGGGGAACCTCCTCTCGGGCGTGATGGCTATCGTCTTCACGCTCTATGCAGGTCGCCCTGATATCGCCATGTGGCTCATCGTCCTCTCGGCTGTCTTTGACTTCTTCGATGGGATGGTAGCGCGCCTGCTGGGTGTGTCCTCTCCGATCGGGAAGGACCTCGACTCGCTGGCCGACGTCGTGAGCTTTGGCTTGGCTCCCGCTACCCTTGTCTTCCGTGGACTGGAGGGCTTGGATGCAGGGAATTATCTGAACTATGGCGTCTTCGTCGTCGTGGCCTTTGCTGCACTGCGCCTGGCGAAGTTCAACAACGACACGCGCCAGTCGACCTCGTTCCTCGGACTTCCCGTCCCCTCGAACGCACTCTTCTGGATCGGTGCTGCAGCAGCAATTCCTTCCTTCGGACTGTCCATCGGTGCTTCGGCTACGCTCATCACTTATCTGGTGCTGACGCTCGTGCTGTCACTGCTGATGGTCAGTGAGCTGCCGATGTTCTCCTTCAAGCTCTCGAAGGAGCCCCTGAGCCACAAGTGGCCTCAGCTGGTGCTCATCGTGGTGGCTATCGGGTCGGTAGTGTGGCTGGGCTGGTTCGGCTGCAGTGTGACGATCATCGCCTACCTCCTGCTGTCACTTCTGCCTCAGCAGAAGGGCGAGAAGGCCTAGGCAGAGTACTTTGGCACACTCTTTGAACAAGGAGCTTTGTCACCTAGTATGTATTAGATAAATCCGAATTTCGATATGAGCCTCCTGATAATAATCCTCATCGGCGTCCTCCTCTACCTCTACTGGCCTGCGATCCAAGCTTGGCTGGCCGTGAAGCTCATCCAGCGCCTGCAGCGTCGTATGACCGAGGCGGCCGGTGGTGAGGCCTACCGCAATCGTGGCTATGGTGCTCCTGGGGCTTCCTCTGGACGTCGTGAAGGCACAGCTGAGAGCTCGGACAGCCGCCAGAAGCAGGAGCTCGATGATATTGAGGCTCGCAAGTTCACCCGTCCCTCAAGCGACGAGTACGTTGACTTTGAGGAGCTCCCACGAGACTAAGCAGCGCTCTGCGGGTACTCCATACACCGTATTTATGTACGCTATCCGAAGCAGTGGGATAGGGGAAGTGAGCTTCCCTTATCCCACTTCCTTCTGAGAAGGCCCTTTGTATTTGAGTATTCGTCGGAGTGTTTGTATCTTTGTTCCTCAAAGACTGAAATATAAACACTATTCATCCATAGGTAAAAACAAACAATGGCAGTATTAGAGAAGATCCGAAGTCATTCGGTACTGCTGGTCGTGGTCATCGGGATCGCCCTAGCGGGCTTTGTCATCGGTGACCTCTTCACCAGTGGGCGCACCTTCTGGAGCAAGAATGAGCGTACGGCTCTCTCCATCGATGGCAAAGATGTCTCGATCGAAGAGTATAGCATGCGCCTCAAGGAGCTCGAAGACCAGGCTCAAGCCCAGGGCCAGCAGCTCTCCGATGAGCAACGCATGCAGCTGAATAACCAACTGGCCCAAGAGTACATCTCGGAGTATGCCCTCAATGAGGTGACCTCAAAGGTCGGCCTCGGCGTATCTGACGACGAACTCTATGCCCTCCTCGTGGGTAAGGGGATCGCTCCCTCGCCATTGGCTGCACAGTTCTTCGGCTCGGCAGATGAGAAGCAGATCAACGAGATCATCAAGCAGCTTTCTGATAAGCAGATCCAGGCAGCTCCTGCTGAGCAGCGTGGCCAGCTCCTGCAGGCTAAGAGCCAGTTCGAGCAGCTCCAGAAGCAGATCAAGTCTCAGCGTCTCCAGCAGAAGCTCTCTACGCTGCTCGCTCGTACCTATAAGATCAACGATGTAGACCGTGAGCTCTCTGTCGGTAAGGAAAGCCGTAGCATCGCTCTCGTGCGCACCTCTGCTGCTCAGATCGCAGACGAGGCTGCTAAGCCCAGCGATAGCGAGGTGAAGAAGTACTACGATGAGCACAAGGACTTCTACAAGATGCAGTACCCTCTCACCGAGGTGAGCTACATCAGCCTGCAGGTCACTCCTTCGCAGGAAGACTACAAGAACGCTGCTGCTGAGAAGGAGAAGGCTGTCGCTGAGCTTCGCAATGCAAATGCCGCTAACGTCGAGTCTGTACTCCGTGGCTTCGCTACCTCCAGCAAGTTCTTCTCCAAGAGCTACCTCACCGGTGCTGAGCTCGATGCGCTGGGCCTCGGTGCTGAGCAGGTCGCCTTCATCAAGGGTGCTGAGGCTGGTGCTGTCAGCGATCCTCAGCTCGTCAGCGACCGCTACGATATCATCAAGCTCGTCGGTAAGAAGATGGTCCCTGCAGGCGTCTCTGTCCGTATGATCGTCCTCAACGACAGCGTCAAGGGTCAGGCAGATAGCCTGCTCGCACAGCTTCATGCGGGTGCCAGCTTTCGCTGAGCTCGCTAAGAAGCACAGCATCGACCCCTCTACGTCGGCTACGGGTGGCCTCATCCAGCTGCCTAACCGCTACGGCTCGGTCGATAGCACCTTCACCGAATCACAGCTGGTACAGCTCTCTCAGGGCTCAGCTCTCAACCTCGATACGCTCTACAAGGTACCCTTCGGTACGGTCGTTCGCCTCGGCCAGGCTCCTCTCTCCGTCCTCGTACGTGCTGAGAATCCCCAGCCAGCAGTAGATGCTTATCAGGTAGCATTCCTCTCCGTACCCGCTACGTTCTCTCCTGAGACCTACAACGCTAAGTACGCTGCTATGAACCGCATCCTCGGTGGTGGCGGTGGCTTCGATGCTATGGCTAAGAAGGCTGAGAAGGAAGGCTTCAGCGTAGCTCGCAACATCCCTGTGACGACGCAGACGGCTGCTCTCGGGCAGATCCCCAGCTCGCGTCAGGTCATCAGCTGGGCTATCGGTGCTAAGGAAGGCGAAGTAAGCCAGAAGCTCTACACCTGCGGTACGGACTACCTCGTCATCCCCGCAGTCGTCAAGCACACGCCTGCTGGCGTAGCTCCTCTCTCCGCTGTCAAGGAAGAGATCGTAGCTTACCTCACCAGCAAGAAGAAGGCCGAGACCCTCGCTAAGAACCTTGAAGGCAAGAACCTCGCTTCTCTCGATGCTTACGCTACGGAGCTCCAGACGAAGGTCGATACCCTTGTCGACGTCAACTACCTCGTCCGTGGTAGCGAGCCTGCTACCTTCAACGGCGTAGCTATGACGACCCCCATAGGTAAGATCTCTAAGCCCTTCGCTGCAAGCAACGCCGAAGTCATGGTCCTCCAGCCTGTCGCTGCTACGCCTAACGATCCCGCTGCTGTCGCTGCACAGGTCAAGCAGCAGAGCTCGGTCTGGCTCGTCAGTACAGCTACCGTGTCTTCACTGACTTCATCCAGAAGATGAAGATTCAGGACAACCGCGCTCGCTTCTATTAGTAGCCGGCTCCCCATCTATCGGGGCATCGGGACAACCCTTTGCCACTGATATCAGTTATTAAATAGGCTGCCCGCATGAAGACACTCTGCGGGCAGCCTTATTCATTCATCCCCTCGATTTATCAGCATACGATGCCAGAAGGCAAAGAAATACTCCTTGGTCGCACCCTCGATGAGCTTACCGAGCTGGTCACCTCCCTGGGCATGCCCCGCTTCACGGGCAAGCAGATAGCCCAGTGGCTCTATGACAAGCGCGTCACCTCCATCGATGAGATGACGAACCTCTCCAAAGCCAATCGCACGCTCCTCGCTGAGCGCTATACCGTCGGGTCGTACGGCTCCCGTGATGAGCCAGCTGTCGAAGGACGGCACGCGCAAGTATCTCTTCGCCGTCTCCACGGGTGGCCTCGTCGAAGCCGTCTTTATCCCCGATAAGGACCGCGCTACGCTCTGCATCTCTTCGCAGGTGGGCTGTAAGATGGACTGCCTCTTCTGTATGACGGGTAAGCAGGGCTTCAAGGGGAACTTGTCCTCGGGTGAGATCATCAACCAAGTACTCTCCGTCGAGGAATCCGCCTCGCTGACCAACGTCGTCTATATGGGTATGGGCGAGCCGCTCGACAATGCGACGAACGTACTGAAGAGTATCTCCGTCCTGACCTCCGCGTGGGGCTTGGGCTGGTCGCCTAAGCGCGTCACCCTCTCTACGGTCGGTGTACGCCGTGGCCTCGAGCGCTTCCTCAGCGAGACGACCTGTCATCTGGCAGTCAGCCTGCACAATCCCTTCCACGAGGGGCGTCTGGAGCTGATGCCTGCCGAGGGAGGTCTGCCACTGGAGGACACGCTGCAGATGATCCGCGAAGCCGACTTCACGGGGCAGCGCCGCGTCTCCTTCGAGTACATCGTCTTCGATGGGGTGAATGATAGCGACGAGCATGCTGCGGAGCTTGCCCGTCTCCTGCGTGGTATCCCTTGCCGTATCAACCTCATCCCCTTCCACCAAATCCCTGATGTGCCCCTGCGTCCGCTCTCGCGAGATAAGATGGAGCACTTCAAGCGCCAGCTCGAGTCACGCGGCTACACCACGACGATCCGCACCTCCCGCGGTGAAGATATCTCCGCTGCCTGCGGTATGCTCTCGACCAAGGAGCAGATGGCTCGTGGCGGCTCTGCACCACGCTAATCCCTCCCGCCTGTGATCCTCCAGCGTCTGCACCTTCTGCACTTCAAGAGCATCGCCTCGGCCTCCTGCACCTTCTCCCCCAAGGTCAATTGCTTCATTGGTCTCAATGGGATGGGGAAGACCAACCTGCTGGATGCGCTGCACTACCTCTCCTTCACCAAGAGTCACCTCTCGATCACCGACAGCCTCGCCGTGCAATACGGGCAGGAGGCTGCCGTGCTCGATGCCGTCTACCGAAGCGACTTCGGCGACGAGCGTCAGCTGCTCTTGCAGATCCGTCCCTGGGCATCGCAAGGTGCTCAAGCGCAACAAGAAGGAGTACCCTAAGCTCAGCGATCATATCGGTGCCTTCCCGCTGGTCATCGTCTCGCCACAGGACTACCAGCTCATCCTCGGGGGGAGCGACGAGCGTCGCCGCTTCGTCGACAAGCAGCTCTCCCAGCAGGATAGCGTCTACATGGCGGCACTCGCACAGTACCACCGCATCCTCGAGCAGCGCAATGTGCTCCTGAAGAGCCAGCGTGCCGATGATGCCGTCCTCGAAGTCCTTGATCTACAGCTCGAGCAGGTCAGCCCGCTCCTCTACGAGCGCCGTGCGGCCTTCGTGCGTGACTTCATTCCCCTCTTCCAGCAGTACTATACCGCTATCAGTGGCGGGCAGGATCGTGTGAGCCTCGTCTATACGTCGTCGCTCGCTGAGCACGAGGGGCCATTGCCTCGAGCTCCTGCGTGAGGCCCGTCAGCGTGACCGCCTCATGGGCTACACGACTATGGGTCTGCACAAGGATGACCTGCAGATGCTCCTCGGCGAAGAGCTCATCCGTAAGGTCGGGAGTGAGGGGCAGAATAAGACCTTCCTCATCGCACTGAAGTTCGCCCAGTACGCCCTGCTCTCGGCGACCAACCCCGAGCGCCCGCTTCTCCTCTTGGATGATATCTTTGACAAGCTCGATGCCGAGCGTGTGGAGCGCATCATCCGTCTGGTCGGAGGGAGTGACTTCGGGCAGATCTTCATCACGGATACGAACCGCAAGCACCTCGACGAGATCGTCACAAGCTGGGGCGAAGACTATCGCCTCTTCGAAGTGTCCTCGGGCGAAGTGCGCTCTATCGACTCCACCTATGAAGCAGAGTAAGACCGTACTCCTCGGCGAAGCCATTGCCTCGCTGTGGGACGACGACCCCGATATGTATGAGCAGCTCTTGGTGCATCGTCTGCGAGACTACCTGCCTGAGCTCTTAGGGCCGATGTGCCGCTGGCTTCAGGAGGTCCGCTTCGACGAAGGGGTGCTCCGCCTGCAGGTCTCCTCGCCTGCGGTACGGCAGGAACTGGGCTTCCAGCAAGCCGAACTCCAGCGCAAGATCAACGGCCACCTCGGTGCCGAGCTCGTGCGCTTCATTCAGATTTACTAAGGGGCGAGGTGATCACTTCCTCCCTAAGCTCTTCGGCTGATCTACCGCGGTAGGTCAGCCTTTTTTATGTGCGCTCGTCTGCGACCTCACGGGAGGGGGGATACGAACCAGTACTGGTCGACGAAGTGACCAGTACTGGTTGCTATTATTGACCAGTACTACTTCGCGTCGTGACCAGTACTGGTCACTTCGGCGACCAGTACTGGTTCGTTTTTCATCCTCAGCGAGAAATTTTTTTGAGCGTGGTAGGATGTTTCTGTGTGGTGGGGGTAAGTCGCTGTGTATGATGGGGTAGTGGACGCTATGTCGTCGGGTGGGATAGCCCTTCATTGAGGGGGAGCGTGCGGGGTATTTTTGAGGGGCGTGATTTGGAGTTTTCAAAAACAGCTTTACCTTTGCACCAATCGGAAGGGACGTCCGTCGTGGATAATTCACCTTCCTCCCTTCACTCAAAAGAAAAGAAGACTAATAGCTATATGCAACAAGTCCAGTCTATGATGATTATGCGAATGTATGCTGACACGATGATGTGGCTCAGCATGATGACGCATATCCATAGGCGAAGTAGCTTGTTGTATACCTGTTAGTATATAGCATACCCATACAAAGAGTTTGTAAGAAGCGCTTCTCCTGGATTTCCTCGAGAAGCGCTTCTTCGTTGTATATATTCACCTCCAAATTCACCAATTCGCTAATGAGAAAGAGTTTACTAAGCCTGTTGCTCCTGGTTCTCTCCGTAGGACTTACCTGGGCACAGAAGCAGGTAGCCGTGACTGGGATAGTCGTTGCGGCTGAGAACAATGAACCGATCGAAGGTGCTTCGGTCATCTGCGTTGAATTCCCCCGCAGTGGGGCCCTCACCGACGCGAAGGGGAAGTTCACCCTTCGTCTGCCTGAGGGAGCGAAGACCCTGCGTATCTCCTATATTGGTTATGACGCCGAGACGGTCGCCGTCGTAGCAGGTAAGGAGCTTCGCGTCCAGCTCAAGAGCACGGAGAAGACGCTTGATCCACTGGTCGTATCGGCCTACGGGGTCCAGCGCAAGTCCTCCCTCACGGGCGCTACCTCCAGCATCAAGGCCGCAGACCTGGCAAATGCCAAGGTAGAGTCTATCGATAAGGCGCTCTCGGGTAAGGTCTCGGGTATCCGCGTCGCTTCACAGACGGGTAACCCTGGGTCAGCTGGTACGGTGCAGATCCGTGGTGTCGGGAGTATCAATGGGACTACTGAGCCTCTCTATGTCGTCGATGGGGTGCCTGTCACGACGGGGAACTATGGTATCGGTGGCTATTCGTCTAATATCCTGGCTTCCATCAATCCTGAGGATATCGAGTCGGTCTCGGTGCTCAAGGATGCTGCTTCCGCTTCGCTCTACGGCTCACGTGCTGCTAATGGGGTTGTGCTCATCACGACCAAGCGCGGTAAGCAGGGTAAGACGAGCTTCAACTTCAAGGCAAATACCGGCTTCTCGCGTATCGCTACCAATTCCTTCGAGCTGATGAATGCTAACGAAGCCTTCGACTACCAGCGCGAAGCCCTCATCAACTACGAGCTGTACCGAGCTGATGCCCTCCTGCCCACTGGGTCGCAGTACGCTCAGCGCGCCACGCTCCGTCAGCAGCTCGAGGCGAAGTACACCGATGCAGCTGTCACGGATGAAGATCTTCTGGTGAAGAGCCGCACGACGGCTACCGACTGGCGCAAGGTGCTCTTTGGTGGTACGGGCCGTCTGAGCGATGTCAGCCTCTCCGCTTCGGGTGGTAATGATGCCCTCCGCTACTTCGCTTCGCTGGGCTATAATAATGTGACGGGTGTCACGCCCTTCGGTAGCTTCAAGCGCTACTCAGGTCTTCTGAACCTCGATAACAAGGCTACTAAGTGGCTTGATCTCTCCTTCAAGGGACAGGTATCCTACACCTCACAGGAGGGTAGTGGTGACAACTCTGGTCAGAGTGGTAGTGTCTCGCTCTCGCAGCCTACGATCCTGACGCTTCTCTCTGCTCCCGACCAGCCTGTATATAATGCGGACGGCAGCTACAATCAGAATGTCGCACCTATGAAGGGTACGGACAATCCGCTGCAGATCCTCGACCCCACCTACATCACGAATCAGCTGGGTACGCTCCGCGGTATCGGTGGTGTCAATGCTCAGGTGACCTTCACGGATTACCTCAACTTCAAGACGACGAACTCGATCGAGTACACGCTCCTCAAGAGCTTCGAGTACGTAAGCTCCCAATACGCAGGACGGCCGTCGTATCGGTGGTCAGGGTGCCCGCTTCTCCAATGAACTTGTCGTCAAGACGACCTCTAATGTCCTGAACTTCAACCGTGACTTCACCAAGCACCACGTCGATGCACTTGCTGGTATCGAGGCTCAGAGCTTTGACCAGCTCCGCTATGGCTTCGAGGTGAATAAGTACTCTACGGATAAGCTCCGTGAGCTCGGCAACGGGCAGGTCGTCGATAGCGAGAGCAATCGCTACGGAAGCTTCCTCCTCTCTTACCTCGGTCGTGTCAACTACAGCTACGACAATCGCTACTATCTCGGTCTGAGCCTGCGTGATGATATCTCCTCGAAGCTCGGTAAGAATAAGCGCTCAGGTGTCTTCTACAGCGTATCGGGTGCTTGGAGATTTGGCCGTGAAGCCTTCCTCAAGGACAATAACTTCCTGACCGATGCTAAGCTCCGCGCCTCCTATGGTACCAATGGTAACCTCCCCGACGCCGAGTACAGCTGGAGAGGACTCTACAACTTCGGTGGGAACTACGGCTCTGAGTCCGCTATCTACCTCAATCAGCTCGCTAACCTCGACCTCGGCTGGGAGAAGAGCCGTAGCCTCAATGTCGGGCTTGACCTGACCTTCGCTCGCCGCTTCGCTCTGAGCGTGGAGTACTTCAATAAGTACACGACTGACCTCTTGATGTCTGTACCTGTCTCGTACAACCACGGGGTAGCCAACTATCAGGCCAACCGAGGTGAGCTCTCTAACCGCGGTATCGAAGTCGAGCTTCACGCCTCGAATATCCTTAACTCCAACGCCTTCCGCTGGGATGCTGACCTCTCGCTGACGAAGATCCGCTCGCGTGTAGAGGCACTCCCCAATGGTGACATCATCACGGGTGCAGGTAACTACCTCTACCGCCCAGGTGTAGACATCTATACGTTCTACATCCGCAAGTTCCACGACGTAGAGAAGGAAACGGGTCTGGCTCGCTTCGTCGTTGACCCCACGAAGGATGCTACGGATGATAACCTCACCTACTACTCTTCTCAGGCAGCATTCACTCCCACCAAGTCTGCTTATCCTAAGCTCTTTGGTGGCCTGACAAATACCTTCAGCTATGGTGGCTTCACGCTGAGCACACTCCTGACCTACCAGTTCGGTGGGCACTTCCTCGACCACTTCGAGGGCTTCGCTATCTCGGACGGCGCACGTACGATCTCGGTGAACTCAAGCAAGGATCTGGTCGGTAACTACTGGACGCCTACCAATACGACGGCCTCCAACCCCCTGCCTATCCTGAACAATCCGCTCTCGAGTGCGCGTCTGGCCTCGACGCGCTTCCTCCAGTCCTCGGACTTCGTCCGCCTCAAGGAAGTAGCGCTGAGCTACCGCCTCCCCAGCTCGCTCACCAAGGTCCTCCACGTCAATTCGGCAAGCGTGTCTCTGACGGCGAATAACCTCTTCTATCTCTACGCAGCTACCAAGAATAAGGAGCTCGAGACGCCTCTCAATGGTTTCCGTACGGCCGATATCCCTGCTCTGCGCACGGTGAGCTTCGGTGTGAATGTTGGTTTCTAACTCTTATCCCAGTATCCAGATGAAAAGATTCCCATTATATATCCTGCTGGCCTCCTCTGTCCTCTTCACCTCCTGCGAGAAGGAACTGAATCAGCTCCCTTCGGGTGCTCTACCTTCTGAGGAGTCTGTCTCCTCACTGAGTGGCCTGACCAGTGCCGTGCGTGGCGTCTATTCGCGCCTCAATACCCGCTACGGCTACAGCGGCGAGACCGCCATCTTCGCCGATGGTCGCGGTGGCGACGTGAAGATCGTCGTAGGGAGCTACAACCACTCGACGGCTATCCACCAGTTCCTCACCGACAAGTCTTCGGGCTTCTCGGCAGGGGCTTACCAGGCCTTCGCCACGACCTCCAGCCGTGTCAATGACATCCTGCAGTATGTAGGCTCGGTGGAGAAGACGCTCAGCTCATCCGAGAAGACGCAGTTCAATGATCAGGTAGCACAGCTCTACGCACTGAGAGGCCTGGCACACCTGGAGCTGGCACGTCTCTTTAGCCATATCCCCACCACGGGCGTGAACCTGGATGCGACCTATTCGGGTATTCCCTTGAACACCGCCGTACATCCCGTTGGCTACCGCTTCCAGCGTTCTACGCTCCGTGAGACCTATGCGCAGGTCATCGCCGACCTGACGAAGTCCCTCGAAGGGCTGAGCAAGAATAAGGCGCTCAACTCGGGCTACATCAACTACTGGGCTGCTGCAGGTCTCTTGGCTCGTACCTACCTCTATCTCGGGGATTGGCAGAACGCCTACAAGTACGCCAGCGAAGTCATCTCCTCCAGCCCCTACACGCTCTACAGCGTAGCAGACTATCCCTCGGTCTGGGGTCAAGCAGGGGCACGTCGGAGTCCCTCTTCGAGATCCTCACCACGGAGAAGTCCAACGCAGGGCTCAATAGCCTCGGGGGCTATACCAACCCTGGGGTGTACCCTGAGTTCGGTGCTGCTGATGACTTCGTCACGTGGGTGCAGACGACTCGCTCCAATGACGTCCGTGCACAGCTCATCACCGAGCGCTCTAAGGCAGGGTGGGCGTAGCGAAGGCCTACTATACCACGAAGTACGTGGGGCAGGACGGTGCCTCAAATGCTACGGCGATGAATAACTTCAAGGTGATCCGCCTCTCTGAGCTCTATCTCATCGCTTCGGAAGCTCTCCTTCGTGGTGCTACGGCGAGCGACGGGAAGACGGCAGTAGACTACTACAACACGCTGCGACGCAACCGCTTCTCCAGCTATACGCCTGCTACCTCGGTGACGCTGCAGGATATCCTCGATGAGCGCCGTATCGAGTTCTTCTGCGAAGGACACCGCGCCTTTGACCTCCTGCGCAATAAGATCAACCTCACCAGCCAGTATGTCTCGGGTGGTACGGTCAACTACCTCGACTGGCGTACCATCGTCGAGCTCCCCGAGCGTGAGAAGAATATCAATCCGGACCTCGTAGTCCGTGCCGCACAGTAGGCTTATACGCTCTACTTGTTAGTGAAAAAGGTGACATGCCCCCAGTAGCCTCGGCCGCTGGGGGCGTGTTGTATCTATACCCTTGGGAAGGGGAGGGATACAAACCTATATTGGTCGGCGGGCTGACCTATATAGGTCACCGATGCGACCAATATAGGTCGGAGTGCGAAGCTATATAGGTCAGCCCGCCGACCAATATAGGTTCACTCACCTCCTTCATAGTGATTACCACTTCGCTCTCCGTAGATGGCGTATTCATAGGGACTTGTGCTGGAGGGATAACTGGGTAGTACGGAGTCGCGAAGGAGGGAGCTATGGGGACGAATACCCCGAGGTGTATGAGTGAAGCGCGGAAGGGTATTGTTATTCGAAGTCTTTTTCGCTAACTTTGAGGTGAGGGTTACGAAGGACTCCCTTAGTGCTCTTACCATAACTCATGTCACACTCCCCCTCGGGGAACTAAAAGCTATTCAACTATGGACATCCGAATTCAAGCCATCCACTTCGATGCCACAGAGCAGCTCAAGGCCTTTATCCAGAAGAAACTCGAGAAGCTGACCCGCTTCGCCGACGATATACAGGCCGCCGAAGTCGTCCTAAAGGTTGTCAAGCCCGAAGTATCCAATAACAAGGAAGCCTCCATCAAGCTCAAGGTCAATGGTGCAGACTTCTTTGTCGACAAGACAGGCAACAGCTTCGAGGAATCTGTCGATCTCTGTATCGACGTCCTGAAGCGTAAGCTCGAGAAGCACAAGGAGGCCTAAGCCCCCAGCCCTCGCCTTTGAGGGCGCAAACGATTAACTCCTGCCCCCACTGAGTCCCCCCTCAGCTGGGGGCAACTCATATATATAAGGTAGCGATCGCCCCCAACGGCCTCCCTCGAGAAGCGCCATTTGCTGTCCTGTGGAGTGGGTAGGGCAGGCGGTGCAGGAATAGAGTGAGTTTCGCACCCCCTTGTGATGGGGCAAGTCGTTCGTGTATAGGTGCTTGAGTGTAAATGCTGTCAAAGTGTTAGGACTGCAGTGCACGAAGCAGTATCACGTAATGCTTTAATGTGTATATTTGCTACTACAAACGATAATGAAAGCACATGGACGAAAGACGCATCGCACGTGTCCGTGAGATGGAGACCGCACTCAACGAGTGGGTCGACCTCGGCAACAAGGGGGAAGAACTCCTTGAGGAGATGACTACTCATCTCCCCAGCCTTGAGCGTCTCGTCGCCTACTACAGCTCCCCTGACTGGATGCGTGACCACGATGCCAGCGATGAGGGGCTCCTCCCACCAGATCTTCCCCAGGGCGTCCTTAGCGAAGATGCCGTCTTCGACCTCCTCACCCAGCTGTATGGCTTGTGCGGGATCGTGAAAGACATAGAGCAGCGCCTCGGAAAGATACCTTAGAGAAAAGTTAGGGCAGCCGTACCTCCCCAGCCCTTGGAGCGGCGCACTACCCCCGACTATATAGTACACAAACAACTACATTAAGAAAACTATGCAGCAGTACACCCTCAATCCCATAGCACGCGCTATCGGGAAGGCTCCCAAGGACTTCACCAAGGAAGACATCACCAAGTACATCCTCGACGAGGGCATCCATGAGCTCAACTTCCGCTATACGGCAGCTGATGGGCGCCTCAAGGTGCTGAACTTCGTTATCCAAGATGCCGAGTATCTTGATGAAGTCCTCTCCTCTGGTGAGCGCGTAGACGGCTCCAGCCTCTTCCCCGGCCTGATGGAAGCCGGCTCCTCTGACCTCTATGTAGTGCCTAAGTTCTCCTCGGCCTTCATGGATCCCTTCACTATTGAGCCTACGATCTCCTTCTTCTGCGCCTATATGGATAAGAATGGCCAGCCTCTCGCAGCTGCCCCCGATGAGATCCTGCGCCGTGCTGCTCAGGCCTTCCGCGAAGTGACGGGCGGTCTGGAGTTCTACGCTATGGGTGAGCTTGAGTACTACGTCATCGGCGATAAGGAAGACGCCTACGAAGCTGCCGACCAGCGTGGCTACCATGAGATGGGCCCCTTCAGCAAGCAGATCGACTTCCGTACGCAGGCTATGCGTATGATCTGTCAATGCGGTGGCCAGATCAAGTACGGCCACGGTGAGGTAGGGAACTTCACGGCTGACGGTCTCAACTACGAGCAGAACGAAATCGAGTTCCTCCCCGTACCCGTCGAAGAAGCTGCACAGCACCTGCAGCTCGGTAAGTGGATCCTCTTCGAGCTCGGCTGGAGAATGGGTCTCAAGGTAACCTTCGCTCCTAAGATCATCGTCGGTAAGGCTGGTAGCGGTATGCACGTCCACACGAAGATCGTCGACAAGAACGGCATCAACCAGTACGTCGACCAGGCTGGCGAACTCACGGCTACTGCTCACAAGGCTGTCGCTGGTATGATGAGCCTCGCGGCTTCGCTCACGGCCTTCGGTAATACGAACCCCACCTCTTACCTGCGTCTCGTACCTCATCAGGAGGCTCCTACGACGGTATGCTGGGGCGACCGCAACCGCTCGGCTCTCGTGCGTGTACCCCTCGGCTGGAGTGCTGACGTCGATATGTCCAGCATCATCAACCCCCTCGAAACGCCCAGCAAGAAGCGCTACACCAATAAGCAGACGATCGAGTTCCGTGCCTCCGACGGCTCGGCTAACATCTACCTCCTGCTGGCTGGTATCTGTACAGCAGTACGCCACGGCTTCGAGATCGAGAATGCTGAGCAGCTCGCTAAGGATACCTATGTCGCTGTGAACATCCACAAGGATGAGTTCGCTGGCGCTGTAGCTCATCTGGATAGCCTGCCTGCTTCCTGCGTCGCATCGGCCGAACGTCTGCGCCAGCACCGCGCTATCTACGAAGCTCGCGGCGTCTTCGATCCTACGACGATCGATATGCTGATCCGCAACCTCGAGGCTTATCAGGATGCTGACCTCCGTGCTAAGGCACAGGCTGATCCTAAGTTCCTCAAGGAGCTCGTCGACCGCTACTTCTACTGCTAAGGCGCTTCCTCCGTCTAAGCGTCGCATATAAAGGGCAGCCCCCGCTACTCCATCGGAGTGGCGGGGGCTGCTGCATTTGGTAGTATGGGGAGCGAGGGGGCTGTGCTTAGAAGCGGGAGCGCATCGCCTCGGCGTTCTTACTGGCTTGCTTGCCTTGGAGGTGAGCACCGAAGGTGTAGGTCACACTCGCCATGAGCATATTGCGCATGACCATATTGATGATCTCGATCTTATTGCCCTCGGTGGTCATGGTCACACGGTAGTCGGGCGAAGCGAGGTTCATGACGCCAGTGCTCAGACGGAGGTGTCCCTTGAGGAGGCTATAGTTGAGGATCAGGCCAGTGTAGATGCGACTATGTGTGCGTGCGCCACCAGAGACCTCGGGGCTCATGTAGTTCAGGTAGAAGTTCCCCGTGAGGGTCTTCGTGCGGTTGAGGAAGAGCGTACCGTTGAGGCTTGCGCTATAGGAGAGTCCCTTGTCTGAGCTGAGTCGTCGGCCGTCGTGGTCAATGTGGGAGATGGTGTAGCCGACCTGATGGCTGATGTAGCACTGCAGGAAGGGGAGCGAGTGGAAGAAGTAGCTATTCAGCAGCCCGACATTATACTGAGTCTCAGCATTGTCGCTCTGATAGCGTACTTCACTCGTCACGGGATTCATCATCGCTACCATGGTGATGCCATCCCAGTTGTAGTTAGCGAAGGCCTGGAAGTTCAGCGAGCCGTCGAGGGTGTAGCCGAGGGTGAGTGAGCCCTGCTTCTCGGGGCGCAGGTCTTCCTTCCCCGCGATGGTGCTGTACTGGTTCTCATACTGGGGATAGGGAGATAGCTGGCTGAAGTGAGGGCGGTCGAGGCGGATCGTCCCCTCGAGGTTCAGGGCATGGCGCTCACTGGGCGTGAAGCCGAGATAGATGGTGGGGAAGATATTCAGATAGTCGCGCGTCTTGAGTGCGGTGTGGCCCTGTACCTTCCCATCGGTGTGGGTGTACTCCATACGCAGCCCCCCGCGGAGGTTCCACTTGGCAGAGAGTGGCTGGGTGACGTCAGTGTAGAGGGCGTAGACGTGCTCATCGAAGAGGATGGCATCGGTGCGTGCGCCGAGGGTCGTGTGGGCGAAGTATTCGTTGTGGTTATCTGTGCGGCTCCAGGTGCCCTTTGCCCCGAAGGCAAGGATCGTCTTCCCTAAGGGCAGATGAAGTCGACGTTCGTCAGGTAGGAGTGTACGTGCTGCCCCTTATTGCTCTGGTAGGCGAAGTCCGAGCCTGGTGCTGGAGCTCCCGTGGCGAGGTAGCCCGTGGAGGCAAAGGAGCCATCTGTAGAGACGCGTGAGCCTACGTAGTCGGCATCCCATGAGATCTTGCGCCCTGGGGCTTTGGCGAAGGTCTTCTCGAGGTGGAGGTTGAGTGCGGTGTAGGCACCATGATCCTTCTCTGAGGCAGCTCCTGGCAGGCGGAGCTGGAGATCCTGGCTACCATTGGGGCGGATGGTGTAGTTGCGTGTCTCGTTCGTGCGGTCTATCTGCTTCCTGCTTGGCGCATAGGTGGCGGTGAAGCCTACGGTGAGCTCGGGGTTAATCGTGTAGTCGAGGCCGCCTCTGACATTGACGCCACGCCCCTTGTAGTCGAAGAGGGAGGTGCTTTCTGAATAGAGTCGTGTCGAGGGGGCGGTACGGTAGGTGTCGAAGTTCCCTACGATACTCGAGAGGCTGCCGTCGAGGTTGAGTGAAGCGGATACACGGCCCTGCTTATAGTTGAGCCCTGTCGAGACGCTGGGGCTGATACGGCCCTTGTAGAGCGAGGCATTAGCCGAGATGCTCCCACCGAAGTAGTCGTTCTGAGCCTTCTTCATCACGATGTTCAGCACACCAGCATTGCCCTCCGCTTCGTACTTGGCTGGTGGGGTGGTGAGGACCTGTACTTCGGCGATGTCGGACTGGCTGTAGGAGCGGAGTAGGCCGGTGAGTGCTTCGCCCGAGAGACGTACGCGCTTGTCGTTGATGAGGATGATGGCCTTACCACGACCGATGATGGAGATGCCGTCGTCGGTGACGCTGAGCCCAGGGGTGCGCTTGAGGACGTCGAGGGCATTCTGCGCACCAGCGCTGATCTGCTGGGCGTCGAAGACGAGGCGGTCTGCCTGACGGGTGATGATGGGGCGGCGGCCACGCACCTCGACGCCGCGGAGCTGCTGGGTCTCTTCGCTGAGGAGGAGCTCGCCGAGATCAAGGCCTGTGGCGGGGAGGGTGATGGTCTTGTACTGACCTTGGTAGCCCAGAGCACGAAGCTCAAGGAGGTAGGTGCCAGCGGAGGCCGTGAGGGAGAAGGTGCCGAGGGAGTCGGTCACGGCACCCGTGACGAGGGTGCTGTCGGGGAGCCTGCGCAGTAGCGCGTTGCCCATGTCGATGGCTTGGCGGTCACTGGCGCGCAGCAGGATACCCTGGAGTCGTGCGTCGCCTGTGCTCTGAGCGAAGGTGCTTCCCGTGCCCAGTGTGAGGGCGGTGAGGAGTAGATGTAGGCGTTTCATAAGAAGTTCTGCGGGTAGTGGGTGATTATTACACTGCAAATATAAGCACTTTCTTTTGAAGTGTACAAATGTATAGTACACTTCTACGTATTTCCTGCTCTCGGGCGGGAAAGTAAGAACCCCCGATAGCCTGTCCTGGGCTGTCGGGGGTTAGGTGCTATACGATGGATGATCGTGCGGGGGAGGTGTGTGCGCTAAGACTTCTTATTGAAGATGACCTCCTGCAGGGGCAGCTCGGTGAAGGTGGGGAAGGTCGAGCCGGGAGCGACCTCGGCATCCGAGGTGACGAAGCCTGCAGAGATGGATGTCCCACGGACGATACCGCGGAAGGAGCGGAGGATGGTTATCTTGCCGAAGGGCGTCGTCTTCGAATAGTCATCGATGTAGATCGTGTCGCCAGCGAAGTGGCAGGGGATGTCATACGTCAGGGTACCCATAGGAGAGCCCTCGTAGTTCAGGGCTTAGCTCGACGTCCTCGGGACTATTGAAGTGGAGGGTGAAGATACCCGTGCTGTCGCACCATTCGGTGCCTTGGAGGTGGTGTTTGTCTTCAGCTGTGGTGGCTTTCTGGGCTCCTTGGCATGAGCCTAATAGGAGTGTGAGGGCGAGCGCTCCGAGGGAGAGGGAGCGGAAGCAGGCGTGTCGTGTCATCGTCTTTCTGTTGTGTCGTTCCGTTTGCAGGTGAGAGATGGACTGGGGATGATACTCAGTAGCCCCAGCATATAGGGACAAAGGTACGTGCTTTCCCCACCTCCTGCAATCCTCATTTTTAGGTATTTCTTCCTCCTCATGTTATGGGGGAGGCCTTCATCCATCACAGCGGTTTTTCTTATTCAGTAGCGGAAAAAGTAGTAGTCCCGTGAGGAAGTATGTAGCTTCCCGTAGTGGTATCCCTCTATCCACGTACGTAGTCTTATCGGCCAGGTATCTAAATCCAAATGTCCACGCACGTAGTCCTTAGATCTACGTACGTAGACCGAATGAATCCACCGCAGGTCTGTAGCTTTTCCCCGTACGCGTAGGCATTCACTCCATTACTACTTCCAGATTTTTCCTCCGCAGAAATGCACCTGTATACTACTACTATGCGGTGCGTATCGCAGGGCACTGTGTCAGCGTCTGTATAGATAGGGGCTTGGCGATTGGCTCCCAAAGAGCGGGCTTCGAGGAGGTGAGTGCGGGGCGTGTAAGTGATAGGTGACGAGGTGCTTACGTTCGTCAAAATATTTATTTAGTCGGCTCCTTGGAGGGGCGGAGTATTTGCCTTTACTTTGTCGTGGAGTCCTGCTCGAAGCTCTCTTTTGGTACCCTTCACCTCGCCCAGCTCCTCCTTATATATACGTATGCTGGTAGGGTAGGGGGCAGGAAGAAGCGGAGCGCTCCAGCCTACATTTATTCATTTTATTCATACCACACGACGATGAAAACACCTATCATCTCTTCGTCTGCCGCTGCCCAGTCCCAGCGTGCCCTCCCTCATCTTCCGTGCCTATACGGTCAAGGAGCTTGCCTGTCTCTACTTCCCGCAGAAGACGGCTACGGGAGCCTCCCGCTCTCTGCGTGCGCTCATTCGCCACGACCCCGAGCTACTCTCCCAGCTACGTGCCCAAGGCTATCGCCCGCGGGTGCACTATCTGCCACCCTCTGCCGTGCAGGTACTACTTGAGCATTTAGGCACTCCGGAGGAGTTCTACGAGATCCTCCGTAAGGCCTAATAGAGTCTCATCCTATGGGGGCGGTACGGGCCAAACGAAATATTTGACTATCTTTGCACCACAATTAAGAGGACGTGTGCGCCGTTATAGTCATGCCGTAGGGCATAAGAGTCCGCACCCCTCCAATGGATTGGTTGGGTAGCTCAGCTGGATAGAGCAATAGCCTTCTAAGCTATCGGTCCTGGGTTCGAATCCCAGCCCAATCACACAAGCTCCCCCCACTCAATATCCCTTACATCACTAAGATACTCTTTGATGGGGTTGGCTTTTGGCTCTTCGCCATCGTCTCTGTAGCCACGTCTGGCTACCATTTATAGTCTGATATATTATCCCTTGGGTGGCTGATCCCTCCCAAGTACTTCGGGTCGTCAGGGGCGCCTATATGGTGCATCCTCATCGCTCTCGTAGCCCACTACCCAAAGTCCTTGTGTCGATCAGTCTCCTTATGACATCCGTCCTAAAAGGAGCCCCCGCCCCTGGGGGATAGTAGGTATTAATAATCCATATGCAACGATACAATATCACTGAGCTGTCCAGCAAGACGCTGGAGGAGCTCCAGGAGATCGCCCATGAAATTGGCTTCTCTCCCGATGCCTTCCCTGAGAAGCGCGAACTGATCTACGAGATCTTGGACCAGCAAGCTGTCACCGTCGCTGAGACGACGAGTGTCAAGCGCAAGCCTGGTCGCCCTCGCAAGTCCTCTTCCACCGAAGAGTCGACCCATGCAACGCCCAAGTCCACTCCCGCTACTTCTTCTGCTCCCGCTGATGACGCCCCCGAAGCCTCGGAGGACGCTCCCGAAGTAGAGCAGCCTAAGCGTAAGCGTGGTCGCCCCTCTAAGGCTGAAGCGCTGGCACGTGAGCAAGCCCTCTCTGCTGTAGCCAAGGCCTCCGAAGAGCATGCTAAGGACCCTGAGGCGATCGCTGTCGAGGAGACGGTAGCTCCTGCTCCAAGCCCATCCGTGGCGCCCGTACGTCGGCCTCCGCCGCGAAGCCTGCTCAGAGCCCCGCTGTCGCTGTAGAGCCTCGTGTCGCTGATGCTACACCTGCAGCGGAAGCTGCTAAGGAAGGCGAAGCTCCCGCAGCAGCCCCTGCGCAGAGCCCCGCACGCATGGTCTTCCGTCACAAGGATAGCAAGTCTGTCCTGGACGAGATCCTGCCTACCCTCAATACGCCCCAGCCCCAGCCCAAGGTGCGTCAGCAGCAGCCCCAGGCTCCTGCTCAGCCCCAGGTACATCAGGTACATCAGCCTGCCGAGCCTAAGGCTCAGCCCGCTGTGAAGGCCGTCGCTCGCCCCCAGCAGGAGTTCGACTTCTCGGGTATCCTCGAGTGCTCCGGCGTACTGGAGATCCTGCCCGACGGCTACGGCTTCCTCCGCTCTGCGGACTACAACTACCTCCCTTCGCCTGACGATATCTACCTCTCGGCAAACCAGATCAAGCAGTGGAGCCTGCGCCCTGGAGACCTCGTCGAGGGCTTCATCCGTCCTCCACAGGATGGCGATAAGTACTTCCCCTTCGATACGATCACGCGTGTCAATGGGCGTACCCCCTCGGAGATGCGCGACCGCGTACCCTTCGACCACCTCACGCCGATCTTCCCCGATGAGAAGTTCCGCCTCGAGTCTACCAATATCCCTGCTGTACAGGACAAGATCGCGATGCGTATCGTCGACCTCTTCGCTCCCTATCGGTAAGGGCCAGCGTGGTCTCATCGTCGCACAGCCCAAGACGGGTAAGACCGTCCTGCTGAAGAATATCGCTAACGCTATCGCAGCCAACCACCCCGAGGTCTATATGATCATCCTCCTCATCGACGAGCGTCCTGAGGAAGTCACCGATATGGCGACCAGCGTCAATGCCGAGGTCATCGCTTCGACCTTCGACGAGCCTGCTGACCGCCACGTCAAGATCGCCGAGATCGTGCTGAACAAGGCTAAGCGTATGGTCGAGAGCGGTCAGGATGTCGTCATCCTCCTCGACTCCATCACGCGTCTGGCACGTGCCTACAATACGGTGCAGCCTGCCTCGGGTAAGGTGCTCTCTGGTGGTGTCGATGCCAACGCCCTGCAGAAGCCCAAGCGCTTCTTCGGTGCTGCGCGTAACATCCGCGGTGGCGGTAGCCTGACGATCCTCGCTACGGCTCTGCAGGAGACGGGCTCGAAGATGGACGATGTGATCTTCGAAGAGTTCAAGGGCACGGGTAACATGGAGCTCCAGCTCGACCGTCGTCTGGCGAATAAGCGTATCTATCCTGCCGTCGACCTCGTGGCCAGCAGCACGCGCCGCGATGACCTCCTGCAGGATCAGACGACCCAGAGCCGTATGTGGTCTGTGCGTAAGGTCCTCTCGGAGATGAACCCCATCGAAGCGATGGAGAACGTCAAGAATCTCATGCTCCGTACCAAGGATAATGAGGAGTTCTTCGCCGAAGTGAATAGCTAATCACGGAGGTAGTGGCTTAGTCCAATAGTTCTCTTATCTTTGTAGAGTAAACACAATTACTACTAACACAAAATATCCTATCGCACAATGAGCAAGATCGGTATTTTCTACGGCTCTTCTACGGGCTCTACCTCCGAAGTAGCACAGCGTCTGGCTAAGGCCCTCGGCGCAGAAGCTAATGTCTATGATGTCGCTGGCGCAGACGCTGCTGATGCAGCCGCCTTCGATGTCCTCCTCCTCGGTTCCTCTACGTGGGGTATCGGTGACCTCCAGGACGACTGGGAAGACTTCCTCCCCAAGCTCGCTGAGCAGAACCTCGCTGGCAAGAAGGTAGCTCTCTTCGGCTGTGGTGACGCTGACAGCTATCCCGATAGCTTCTGCGAAGCTCTGGCTAAGATCCACGAAGGCCTCGCTGGTACGGGCTGCTCCTTTCATCGGCGCTTACGAGCCCGAAGGCTACAGCTACGATGCTACTGAAACGGAACAGGATGGCAAGCTCATCGGTCTCTGCATCGACGAAGCTAACCAGTCTGACCTCACCGACGAACGTATCGAAAAAGTGGGTCGCTCTGCTGCAGTCGCAGATCTAAGAGCGAGCGCTTAGCACGACAATATGAGTTGCCCTTCGGCTGTCTCCCACACGGGGGTACGGCCGAAGGGCAACTTTTTGTATCTTTAGGGTATAGTTAGTTAGCTCGCTATTCATCACTATCATCATCAAATACACTATGAAGCAAACGACACTCCTCGCAGCCTTTGCCCTGGCTGTCACTGCCTGGGCTACTCCGTCTGCTGAGGCTTGCTCCGACCTGATCGTGGGCAAGAAGGCTTCGGTCGACGGCTCCGTCATGATCAGCTACTCGGCCGACTCGCACACCCTCTACGGCGACCTCGTACATTATCCAGCTAAGGCTTGGGGCAAGGGCCTCATGCTCCAGATCCACGAGTGGGATACGGGCAAGCCCCTTGGCTATATCCCTCAGGCCGCTGTCACCTACAATGTCGTGGGGAACATGAACGAGCATCAGGTAGCCATCACCGAGAGTACTTGGGGTGGCCGCAAGGAGCTCCACGACCCCTCGGGCGTTATGGACTACGGTAGCCTCATCTACGTAGCTCTGCAGCGCTCCCGCTCAGCTCGCGAAGCGATCCGCGTCATGACCGACCTCGTCCGCGACTACGGCTACTACAGCTCGGGTGAGTCCTTCACCATCGCTGACAAGAACGAAGTCTGGATCATGGAGCTTATCGGCAAGGGCCCCAAGAAGAAGGGCGCTACGTGGGTAGCTATCCGCATCCCCGATGACGCTATCGCAGCTCACGCCAATCAGGCACGTATCCACAAGATCCCCTTCGGCGACAAGGAGAACTGCATGTACGAGAAGGACGTAGTCAACGTAGCTCGTGAGAACGGATGGTTTAAGGGTAAGGATAAGGACTTCGACTTCCAGAAGGCTTACAACCCCTATGACTTCAGCGGTCTGCGTGCTTGCGAAGCCCGTGTATGGAGCTTCTTCCGCACCTTCGATAAGAGCATGGACAAGTACAAGAAGCACATCATGGGTGATGCTTCCGAAGAGCCCATGCCTCTCTACATCATCCCCGACCGCAAGGTAAGCCTCGCTGACGTCCGCGAAGGGATGCGCAACCACTACGAAGGTACCGAGCTCTCGATGACGAACGACCCCGGGGCTGGTGTCTACAAGGTCCCCTACCGCTGGCGTCCTATGACCTTCAAGAGCGAAGGCCGTGAGTACTTCAACGAGCGTGCTATCGCTACGCAGCAGACGGGCTTCGTGCTCATCGCGCAGATGCGTAGCTGGCTGCCCGATGCTGTCGGTGGTATCCTGTGGTTCGGTGTCGACGATGCCAATACGGCCGTCCTCACGCCTATGTACGCCTCCATCACCGAGATCCCCGAATGCTACCGCCGTGGCAACGGGAGTATGACGGAGTTCAGCTGGACGTCTGCCTTCTGGATCCACAACTGGGTAGCTAACATGGCGTACAACCGCTATGAGCCTATGATCCGCGACATCCGCCCCGTGCAGAAGGAGCTGGAAGATAGCTACGTCGACCTGGTGAAGAACACCGACGCTAAGGCTCTCGAGCTACTGAAGAGTAGCCCCGCACAGGCCACCGCTTACCTCACGGAGGTCTGCGGCAAGGTAGCCAACGAGGCGACTGCTCGCTGGAAGAAGCTCGGTGAATATCTCCTCGTCAAGTACATGGACGGTAACGTCAAGAAGGAGAAGGACGGCAAGTTTGAAGAGAACGGCTACGGGCAGATCGTCTCGCCCAACTTCCCCGGCTACAGCCAGGAATACTACGACCAGGTCGCTAAGAGCGAAGAAGCCAAGCACCTCGAGGTCCCCAAGAAGGATAAGTAATCGTACTTCCTCCCAATAGTAGCTTCGCCCCCGTGCTCTCGTAGCGCGGGGGCGAAGTCGTATAAGGGGATCGGGGAGCGCTTGCTAAGGCGCGTATTTCCGAGCGTGTAGGCGGGGCGGAATTTCCGTATATGCACAAATATATTTCTGTATATGCGAAAAAATATTTCCGCATATACGAAAATAAATCGCCGTATATACGCAAGTTTATCGGCGCATATACGGGCTGCTCAGCGTCCTGCTTTCGCCCGTCGTTTGGCGCGGGAAGTGCGGGACGAAGGAGTACTACCACTTAGATAAAAGCGATCGTCCACGGACTGTCACCCACCGAGGGTGGGGCAGTCCGTGGACGATTTGTCTTGTGGAGGCAGGGTGCGCCTGCGGCTACTTCAGCGTGCCGAGCTCACGGCCGACCTTGATGAAGGCAGCGATGGCCTTGTCGAGGTGATGGCGTTCGTGCGCAGCGGAGAGCTGTACGCGGATACGTGCCTGGCCCTTGGGGACGACGGGGTAGTAGAAGCCCGTGACGTAGATCCCTTCTTCGAGGAGGCGTGCAGCGTATTCCTGCGAGAGCTTAGCGTCGTAGAGCATCACGGCGCAGATAGCTGACTGGGTGGGCTTGATGTCGAAGCCAGCAGCGAGCATCTTGTCGCGGAAGTACTCGACGTTCTCCATCAGCTTGGTGTGCAGGGCATCGCTTTCCTCGAGCATCTTGAAGACTTCGAGGCCAGCGCCGACGACTGCGGGAGGGATGGAGTTACTGAAGAGGTAGGGGCGTGAGCGCTGACGAAGCATGTCGATGACTTCCTTGGGACCCGTGGTGAAGCCGCCGATAGCGCCACCGAAGGCCTTACCGAGCGTACCGGTGTGCAGGTCGATACGGCCGTAGCAGTTGAACTGCTCGGCGACACCGCGACCCGTGGGGCCGACGACACCAGCCGAGTGGCATTCGTCGACCATGACGAGTGCATCGTACTTGTCCGCCAGGTCGCAGATCTTATCCATCGGAGCGACATTGCCGTCCATGGAGAAGACGCCATCGGTGACGATGATGCGGAAGCGAGCGGACTGGGCTTCTTGGAGTACGCGCTCCAGGTCTTCCATGTTCGCATTTTCGTAGCGGTAGCGCTGGGCCTTACAGAGGCGTACGCCGTCGATGATGGAGGCGTGGTTCAGCGCGTCGCTGATGATAGCGTCTTCTGGGCCGAAGAGGGGCTCGAAGACCCCGCCGTTAGCGTCGAAGCAGGCGGCGTAGAGGATGGTGTCTTCGGTGTGGAAGTAGCGGGCGATGGCCTGCTCGAGCTGCTTGTGGATGTCCTGCGTGCCGCAGATGAAGCGGACGGAGCTCATCCCGAAGCCGTGGCTGTCCATGGCGGCCTTAGCGGCTGCTACCAGACGAGGATGGTCGGAGAGACCGAGGTAGTTATTGGCGCAGAAGTTGATGACCTCCTGCCCCGTGCTGATCTTGATGTCGGCAGTCTGAGGGGTCGTGATGATACGCTCCCGCTTGTAGAGGCCGGCTTCGTCGATGGATTGAAGTTCCTCAGCGAGGTACTTCTTCATGTTCTTAAACATAGTCCTTGTTTCTTCGTGTATAGCTTGCTAAGTAGTGTGCTTTGCTTGCTGGTGCTGCCGTGTGGGTGAGCGAAGGGCTCTATCCCTTGCGGCGGATGGTCTCGATCATGTCGCGCGTCATGGCGGGCAGGTCGTACTGGGGCTTCCAGTCCCACTCGCTGCGAGCGCAGCTATCGTCGAGGGAGTTAGGCCAAGAGTCAGCGATACCCTGACGGAGTTCGTCGAGCTCGTAGGTCATCTCGAAGGTGGGGATCACCTCACGGATAGAGGCTGCGATACCCTCGGGGTCGAAGCTCATCGAGGTGATGTTGAAGGAATTGCGGTGAATGAGTCGTGCGGGGTCAGCTTCCATGAGTTCGACGCAGGCGCGCAGGGCATCGGGCATATACATCATGTCCATATAGGTACCTGGGCGCAGGGGGCATGCGAAGCGACCTTCGCGTACAGCAGCATAGTAGATGTCTACAGCATAGTCGGTAGTACCACCACCCGGAGGTGCAACATTAGAGATAAGGCCAGGGAAGCGTACGGAGCGTGTGTCGACTCCGAAGCGCTTCTGATAGTAATCACTGAGGAGTTCGCCAGAGACCTTCGTCACCCCGTACATAGTCTTGGGGCGCTGGATGGTGTCCTGTGGCGTCATGTCGCGCGGTGTCTCGGGGCCGAAGGAGCCGATAGAGCTGGGGGTGAAGACCGCACAGCCATTCTCGCGTGCTACCTCGAGGACGTTGAAGAGACCGCCGAGGCCGATCTGCCATGCCAGCTGCGGCTTGGCTTCGGCGACAGCACTCAGCAGTGCTGCCAGATTGAAGATCGTGTCGATCTTGTAGCGACGTACGACTTCGGTGATCTGCTGGGGATTGGTAATGTCTACCACTTCACAAGGACCAGTCTCGAGGAGCTCGCCCTTGGGAGGAGCTGCAGGGATATACCCTGCCACGACTACGGGATAGAGTCGGCGGAGCGTCATAGCGAGCTCGGTCCCGATCTGGCCTGTAGAGCCGATGATAAGGATGTTTTTCATACCTCTGTGTGATACGTATTTTCTTGCGAGATGCTCGCTAGCAGGGTGCTTCATGGTGACGCTGCAGGTGCGAGGCGGACCTAATAAATGCGTACAAATGCCCTTTACTATGCGCCAAATGTAGTTAATCTCGTTGGAAAAATCAGTATTCCACGAGGCGTACCTTTATAAGGCTCTGATTATTCGCTTGGTAGGGTGCCTATGGAGATGTGTAGGAGACGCTATACCTTTGTCTACGCTAACGAAAGAACTTTAAGAAGATGACTCATTGTGTGATGCACACGCTCCCTTCGGGGCTTAGGATCATCGCTTCGGTAGAGCCCGAGGCGGCAGTCAGCTACGTGGGCCTTGGGGTGCGCGTAGGGGCTCGTGACGAAGGCCTGCGCTGGCATGGGCTGGCGCATAGCATTGAGCACATGCTCTTCAAGGGCACGCGCCTGCGCTCCTCGAGCCAGATCATCGAGCGTATGGAGTCCGTGGGGGCTGAGCTGAATGCCTATACGACGAAGGAGGAGACGATGCTCTACGCCATCGCCCCCTCGCGCTATGCTCGGCGCTCGCTGCACATGATCCTCGACATCGCTGCCCATAGCACGTTCCCCGAGCGGGAGTGGGCGAAGGAGCAGGAGGTCATCCTCGATGAGATCCATTCGTATGAGGATAGCCCCTCGGAGCTGATCTTCGATGAGTTCGAGGATCAGGTCTTCCGCCCGCACCGTCTTGGGCATGCCATCCTCGGTACAGAGGCTTCGGTGGGACGCATCACGGTGGAGGTGCAGCGCCACTTCCATCGCACTTACTACCGCCCTGAGCGCATGGTGCTCTTTGCCCGTGGTGTGCTTGATATGGACGACTTGATCGCCGTAGCGGAGCAGGCCTTCCCTGGCGAAGGTCAGCCCCTCATCTCAGGTAGCGCACTTCCCGAGCCACTCCCTATACCTATATATAATAAGGAGGCGCGTCGCGTGGTGCGTCGTCGGGATACGGCGCAGAGCCACGTGCTGCTGGGGCGTGCCGCTTATTCGCTCTATGATCCGCGGCGTCTGGCGCTTAGTCTCCTCTCAAGTATCCTCGGTGGGAGCGGGATGAATGCTCGGCTGAATATGCAGCTGCGTGAGCAGCGTGGGCTGGTCTATCATGTCGAGTGCAACTACACGCCCTACACCGATACGGGGCTCTTCTCCGTTTACTTCGGCTCATCGCATCGCGCCGAAGCGGAGGCTATCGAGCTGGTCTATGCCGAGCTGGCGCGCTTGGTGGCTGAGCCTTTGACGCAGCGAGCCCTGGAGCAGGCTCTACGTCAGACACGTGGTCAGATGATCGTCGCCTCGGAGCAAAGGGAGCAGCACTTCCTCTCGATGGGGAAGAGCTTCCTGCATACGGGGACGTTTGAGTCGGACGAAGTGCTTCAGGAGCGCCTCTCCGCCCTCACGCCCGAGCTACTGCACGAGGTCGCTACGGAGCTCTTCGATCGCTCTCTCTTCCACGAACTTATCTATCGCTAACGCGAGCAAAGGCATCCCCTTCATAGGAGGGGGTGGGACGAACCTATATTGGTCAGTGAGTCGACCAATATAGGTTCGCTTCGTGATCTATATAGGTCGCACTGCAGACCAATATATAGGTCAGCCCGACGACCTATATAGATTCATACTGCTCCACTATCGGAGACTGTTGCGGCAGAGTCCTACCCTCTATTTAGCGTGCTAAGGCATCGCACGCCCAGCTCCCCGATATACCTCTCCGAAAGCGATACGCACGCCCTGCGCCTTATCGCGAGTATTCCTCTGATCCAGCGGAGGGAAAAGTGCTGTTCTTGCGAAGAAAAAAGCGCCTTCACGTAGTGGTTTTTCTGTCTATCTATGCACGTAGTCTTAAAGACCAGGCACGTAAATCCAAATATCCACGTACGTAGATATTAGAGCCACGTACGTAGCCCAAACTTATCTGCCACTCGTCCACAACTTTTATCCCTACGCGGAGCAACAACCTAAATATAGGTCAGCCCGACGACCTATATAGGTTCATACCGCTCCACTATCGGGGGGGGCGAGTATGCTGTGATAGTCGTTGGGAGAATCGACCTATTGAGCTTGCTCATATTTCGGAATCATTTTATCTTGGCTTCATCAAAGAAACAGGCGGATCGTTGGTCAACGAATACGCTACAAAAGAATATGACGCCTCGTGGTGCTACGGGCATAGGCGCGTGTGTAGAGGGCTTTTCGTACATTTGTACTCTAAAAGAAATCATCAAGTAAGATAGTAGCTATCCCCTAAGCGGAACAAACATGAATATATCCTACGATCTACTACGCTCCTACGTGGAGACGGATCTGACCCCCGATGAAGTCGCTGCTGCCCTGACCTCTATCGGTCTTGAGGTAGGCGGTGTAGAAGAAGTCGAATCAATCCCCGGTGGGCTCAAGGGCCTTGTCATCGGTCACGTGCTGACCTGCGACGTGCATGAGAACTCCGATCGCCTCCACGTCACGACAGTAGATGTAGGTGCAGAGGCGCCCCTGCAGATCGTCTGTGGTGCGCCCAATGTAGCCGCTGGCAAGGCGGTCGTCGTCGCTACCATCGGCACCGTCCTCACCTCGGGCGACGAATCCTTCACCATCAAGAAGAGCAAGATCCGTGGCGTCGAGAGCTTCGGTATGCTCTGTAGTGAGGTAGAGATCGGCGTCGGGCACGACAATAGCGGTATCATCCTCCTTGATGCTGCTACGACGAAGCCTGGGACGCCTGCCGCTGAGCACTTCGGTGTCAGCTCCGACTACGTCCTCGAGGTCGATATCACGCCGAACCGTGTCGATGCTACTTCACACTATGGGGTCGCCCGCGATCTCGCTGCTTATCTCACGCAGCAGGGGAAGGCCACGAAGGCTAAGCTCCCCGAGGTGCTCCCCGCACCTGCCGCTGGTACGGCTTGCCCCGTGCCTGTCACGGTCGCTGTCGATGAGACCCTTTGCCCTCGCTTCGAGGGGCTTGTGATCCGTGGCCTCAAGGTCACTGAGAGCCCCGACTGGCTGCGTCGTCAGCTCGAGACGCTGGGTCTACGTCCCATCAATGTAGTCGTCGACGTGACGAACTACGTCCTGCACGAATTCGGTCAGCCCCTCCACGCCTATGACTTGGCGAAGACGGGTGGCGCCCTCTCGGTGCAGCTGGCACGAGAGGAGAAGATGGTCCTCCTCGACAAGAGCGAAGGCCAGCTCACCGAGCGTGACCTCGTCATCGCTTCGGCTACGGGTGAGCCCCTCTGCGTCGCTGGCGTCATGGGTGGTCTGGACTCGGGTACGACGGAGACGACGACGGATATCTTCCTCGAGTCAGCGAACTTCAACGCTACCTCCGTGCGTAAGACCGCACGCCGTCTGGCTGTGAATACGGACTCCTCCTTCCGCTTCGAGCGTGGGCTGGACCCCAACCGCACGACCTGGGCGCTGATGCGTGCCGCTTCGCTCATCCTCGAGCTTTGCCCCGGTAGCTATATCGATGGTGGCCGCTTCGACCACTATCCCGTGCCAGCTCAGCCCTACGAAGTGACGCTGCGCCCCAGCCACATGGATGCACTCATCGGTAAGTTCATCCCCCGTGACGAGGCTGCACGTATCCTCGAGAGCCTTGAGATCGAGATCGTCTCCCGTGAGGAAGACGCTTGGCAGCTGCGTGTGCCCCGCTATCGTGTCGACGTGACCCGTGAGGCCGACGTCATTGAGGAGGTCATGCGCATCTACGGATACAACAATATCGAGCTCAGTGGCTACGTCCACGCTAACCTCAGCCCCAAGGGAGCGAGCGACCGCTCTTACAGCCGTCGCATCCTCCTCTCGGAGCAGCTGACGGGCGCAGGCTTCAATGAGCTTCTCAATAACTCCCTCTCCTCCGAAGCCTACTACGAAGGGCTTACCTCCTGCCCCGCTGATAAGCTCGTGCAGCTGGTCAACCCCCTCAGTGGCGAGCTGAACGTGATGCGCCAGACGCTCCTCTTCGGGGGACTCTCCACTATCAGTCGTAACCTCCGCCGTCAGCAGAAGAGCTTCTACTACTATGAGTGGGGGAATTGCTACGCCGCTGCTCCCGAATTCGAGCGCTCTACCGCCACGACGCTGGCAGGCTACCGCGAGACACAGACCCTCGGCCTCTGGGTCGCTGGTGCGCGTATCCAGAGCAGCTGGGCACATGCCGATGAGCCTGCTTCGCCCTTCGAGCTGAAGGCACATGTCCTGCACATCCTCGAGCGTCTGGGCGTCAGTGAGCGTAGCCTGCGTGCTGAGTTTGTCGAATGTGACCTCTTCACGGGTCGTGGCTACAGCTATGCGACCTATGACGGCAAGCCTGTCGTGCTGATGGGTCAGGTCAAGTCTGCCCTGCTGGCTAAGTGGGATATTGATATCCCCGTCTACTACGCCGAGATCAACTGGGACAACCTCAATCGCCTCGCTGAGCGCGTGAAGATCGAGATCGCTGACCTGCCTAAGTTCCCCGTCGTACGTCGCGACCTCTCGCTCCTCCTCGACGAGAAGATTACCTTTGCAGAGCTGGCTGAGACCGCTCGCCGTGCAGAGAAGAAAGCTCCTGCGTGATGTCACCCTCTTCGACGTGTACGAGGGGAAGAACCTCCCCGCAGGGAAGAAGAGCTATGCCCTCTCCTTCTACCTGCAGGACACGGAGCGCACGATGAGCGACAAGCAGATCGACGCTATCATGGCGAAGATCCGCAAGAGCATCGAGGATACCTATGGAGCTACCCTCCGCTAACCACCTAAGACGAATCAACTATCACTAAAGAATATTTATGGGAAGAGCATTTGAATATCGTAAAGCTCGTAAGATGAAGCGCTGGGGCAACATGGCCCGCGTCTTCACGAAGCTCGGTAAGGAAATCACCATTGCGGTCAAGGCTGGGGGCCCCGAGCCCGAGACCAACCCACGTCTGCGCGTCCTGATGCAGACGGCCAAGAAGGAGAACATGCCTAAGGAGAACGTGGAGCGCGCTATCAAGAAGGCCAGCTCGAAGGACTTCTCCGACTATAAGGAGATGAACTACGAGGGCTACGGCCCCTTCGGTATCGCTATCTTCGTCGAGACTGCTACCGACAACACCACCCGTACGGTGGCCAACGTCCGCAGCTACTTCAATAAGTTTCGGCGGTAGCCTCGGTACCTCCGGGCTCGCTGGAGTTCCTCTTCGATCACAAGTGTATCTTCCACATCGTGAAGAAGGAAGGCATGGACCTCGAAGAGCTGGAGCTGGAGCTGATCGACTACGGCGTAGACGAGCTGGAGGAAGACGAAAACGAAATCATCCTCTACGGCGCCTTCTCTGCTAATGCCCAGATCCAGTCGTACCTCGAAGAAGCTGGCTACGAGATCACCTCTGCTGAGTTCGTCCGCCTGCCTAACGACACGAAGCCTGTGACGCCTGAGCAGCGTGAGACCCTCGCTAAGCTCATCGACAAGCTCGAGGAGGATGAGGACGTGCAGAACGTCTTCACCAATATGCAGGAGGAGGAAGAAGAGGAAGCCTAATCCCTTCGCCCCACTGCTCCCCACCTCGGGGAGCTCAACGATATGCGATCCGCTACGGATGCACCCTCACTTGGTGCTCCGTAGCGGATCGCTTTTATTTTGATGGAAGTCGCTGCTATTGTCCCCGCAAAGTGTTGTGTAGTAGTAGCTTTTCTGGTAGGGTGGAAGCCGAGCGCATGAGGGGGAGGGAAGGGGCTATCGCAATCCGTCGCAATGTCGTATCTTTGTCTAATATAGTGGTTAGCCGATCATTTGCCCGCCCAAAGGCGTTATTAGAGCAAGTGGTCACCCCACGAGAGTGGGGGAGACTGACCTATTACACGAACCCGTACATGACGATCAAGATGAAAAGTTACTTAGGGTACATCGCGGCGCTCTGCCTCCTCACGCCATTCAGTGGGGTAGCACAGCGCTCCAATGTGCGTGCCGCTGATCGCCTATTACAGAGCGATAAACCCAACTACACGGAGATCCGCCGCCTCATCAAGCTCGCCGAAGAGCATGAGGATACCAAGGACGATGCCTATACCTACTATGTCAAGGGCCTTGTAGAGCATACTCTCTATAAGACTGAGTTCCGCAAGGTCACGACCCCAGGGAGCGTGGGCGACACAGCGAAGATGTTTCGCCACGTCATCGATGAACTCGTCGGCTGGCGTCGTGCGGACTCTATTGAGCGTCAGCCCGACCCCTCGACGGGACGTATCGTGCTGAAGTATCAGAAGAAGATCCAGGACTATGTGCGTGAGGATGCCCCGAAGATGTATGAGGCGGGGCTCTTCTGGCTCGACCGCAAGAAGTATGCTGAGTCTACGGCTGCCTTCTCTGCGGCTCTTGAGGCCCAGCGCCTGCTTCTGCCCGTAGGGCGCAAGGAGCTCCCCACCGATACGACGGTAGCGAATCTCGCTTACTATGCGCTGGTGTCGGCCTACACAGGGGAGCTTTATCCTGAGGTGATCCGCCTCGGCGAGCTCTATCGTGACGTAGCTGCCAATAAGAATGAGGTCTATCAGTTCCTTGCTAAGGCCCACATGGCTATGCAGGATACGGTCGGTGCGATGCCCTTCCTTGAGGAAGGTATCCGGCTTTACCCTGAGACGACCTTCTACTTTGGATCGATGATCTCAATCTATCAGGCGCAAGGTCGCTACAAGGAAGCCGTCGCCCTCATTGACAAGGCGCTGAAGGTGACCCCCGATAACCCCAATCTCTTGGTGCTTCGCGGGAATGTCTACTTCCTTGCTCAAGAGTGGGATCGTGCTGCCGAGGTCTATCGTCAGGTCCTTCGCCTGAGTCCCGACAACTACGATGCGCTCTTCAACCTCGGTCAAGTCTACTATAACCAAGCTGTCTCCATCCTGGCTAATCCGCTGAGCTCGCGTCTTGAGGAGAAGAAGGCGAAGGAATACTTCCGCCAATCCCTTCCCCAGCTCGAGGCTGCCTATAAGGTCGCTCCCGATCAGGTGCGTGACCTCCTCGGCAATGTCTACTATCGTCTGGGGCTGGAGGAGAAGTATGCTGAGCTCTACACTGACAAACCTTCAAGCAAATGAACCCAACCATAGCCTCCTCCGTGCGTGAGGCCCTCCTCGATCGCTTCCTCCGCTATGTACAGATCGATACGGAGAGCGATCCCAATAGCACGACTTACCCCTCGACAGAGAAGCAGTTTGACCTGCTCCGTCTCCTGCGTGACGAGCTGATAGCCCTCGGTGTACCCTCCGTACGCCTCGAAGAGAAGGGCTATGTAATGGCGCAGATCCCAGCTACTCCAGGCTATGAGGATCGTCCTGCGCTGGGCCTTATCTCACATGTCGATACGAGCCCTGACTTCACGGGTCGTGGTGTCCGTCCGCAGATCATCGAGTACTATGATGGTACGCCTATCCCCCTCGGTGATGATGCCGTGCTCACGGTACAGGAGTTCCCCGAGCTGCTGGAGGTCCTTGAGCATACGCTCATCACGACTGATGGGACGACGCTCCTCGGAGCGGATGACAAGGCGGGCGTCGCCGAGATCATGGAGGCGGTACGCTATATCCTCGAGCATCCCGAGCTCCCCCACGGGCGTATCTGCATCGGCTTCACCCCTGACGAAGAGATCGGCAAGGGCGTGGACTACTTCGATGTAGAGGCCTTCGGTGCGGACTTTGCCTTCACCGTCGACGGTAGCCGTGAGGGCGAGCTGGAGTATGAGAACTTCAACGCTGCCTCCGCTCGCGTCGTCGCTACGGGGCGTAGCATCCACCCGGGCTCGGCTAAGGGGAAGATGATCAATGCTATCGAGGTGATCTACCTCCTGCATGCTTCGCTCCCTCACTACGCACGCCCTGAGTTCACCGAGGGGTATGAGGGCTTCTATCACCTGATGCACTTCACCGGTGGGAGTAGAGCACGCCGAAGCCGAGTACATCATCCGCGATCACGATCGTGCGCTCTTCGAGGAGAAGAAGGCGCTGATGGAGCGTGTCGCAGGCGAGATCAATGCCGCTTACAAGCGCGAGGTCATCAAGGTCGAGATCCGCGACTCCTATTATAATATGTACGAGCAGGTGGCACCCCACGAGGAGTATATCGAGCGCGCTAAGGCCGCTATGCTCCGTGCTGGAGTCACGCCCCGCATCTCGCCTATCCGTGGCGGGACGGATGGCGCCCGCCTCTCTTATATGGGACTGCCCTGTCCCAACCTCTTCACGGGTGGAGCGAACTTCCATGGGAAGTATGAGTATGCTTCGCTTGACACGATGTGCCGCTCGGTAGAGACGCTTGTCTACCTCCTTACTGAGACTGAGGAGTAAGTAATGATACAGAAGAAAAGGATCGCCGTCCTCGGCTCTACGGGCTCTATCGGGACGCAGGCCCTGGAGGTCGTCCGCAGCCATCGTGAGGCCTTCGAGGTGACGGTGCTGGTGGCACGCCGCTCGACGGAGCTCTTGATCGCTCAGGCTTTGGAGTTCAATCCCGCTGTGGTCGTGATCTCCGACGAAGCCTATTATCCCGAAGTCCGACAAGCCCTATCGCATACCTCCATCGAGATCATGGCGGGGAGTGAAGCTATCGCTGAGGCCGTCGTCCGCCCCGATGTAGATATCGTCCTCACGGCGATGGTTGGCTTCTCTGGCTTGGTGCCTACACTCGCAGCTATCACAGCAGGGAAGACCATCGCTCTATCAAATAAGGAGACGCTCGTCGTCGCCGGCGAGCTCATCATGTCGCTCGCTACGCATCATGGAGCGCGTATCCTACCCGTCGACTCCGAGCACTCGGCTATCTATCAGTGTCTTGTCGGGGAGGAAGGCAATCCGCTGGAGCGTATCCTGCTTACGGCATCGGGAGGTCCCTTCCGTAGCTATAAGCGAGTAGAGGAGCTTGAGGCCGTGACGGTCGAGGCTGCTCTGCGTCACCCCAACTGGAGTATGGGGGCTAAGGTCACCATTGACTCCGCTTCGCTGATGAATAAGGGGCTGGAGATGATCGAGGCCCGATGGCTCTTCGATACGCCTGCCGAATCGATCGAGGTACTTGTGCATCCGCAGAGCATCATCCACTCGATGGTGGAGTTCGCCGACGGCTCGATCAAGGCACAGCTGGGTCAGCCCGATATGCGCCTGCCCATTAGCTATGCGCTCGGTCTTACGGAGCGTGTGAGCAATGACTATCCTCGCCTCAACTTCCTCGAGCACACCTTTACCTTTGAGCGTCCCCAATATGGAGCTCTTCCCCAACCTCGCGCTGGCCTATCGAGCGCTGGAGCTTGGTGGTACCGCTCCATGCGTGCTCAATGCCGCCAATGAGATCGCTGTCGAAGCCTTCCTCGCTGGCAAGCTGGGCTTCCGTGCTATGAGCACGCTCATCGCCCAGGCCCTGGAGGCGCACCGCCCCGAGCGGAGCTACGACCTCCAGCTGCTCTCAGAGCTCGATGCCGCAGTGCGTGCTAGAGTCTCGTGAGCGCCTCAATCATATCAGATAATAGTAATCCAATGGATATAGCTATGCGTGTACTTTCAGCTTCTCCTCTCGCTCTCCATCCTCGTCTTCATCCACGAGCTGGGGCACTACTCGATGGCCCGTTTCTTCGGGAGCGCGTGTAGAGAAGTTCTATCTCTTCTTTAACCCCTGGTTCTCTATCTTCAAGTGGAAGAGTAAGCGTAGCGGTACGGTCTACGGTCTTGGCTGGCTCCCTCTCGGTGGCTACTGCCAGATCGCTGGTATGATCGATGAGTCGCTGGATACCGAGGCGATGGCCAGTGAGCCTAAGCCCGATGAGTTCCGCAGCAAGAAGCCTTTCGCTCGCCTGATGATCATGGCCGGTGGGGTGATCTTCAATGTCATCCTCGCCTTCATCATATATACTGGCATCACGCTCGCTTGGGGGACGAAGGTCCTTCATAGCGATCAGGTCTCTGCGGGGATGAACTTCTCCACGCCCGCTGAGGAGGTTGGCTTCGTCGACGGGGATGTGATCCTCAGCGTCGACGGCAAGCAGTCTCCCAATGTGCTTGACTCCCGCTTCATGTCATCGCTCATCAATGCTCACGAAGTCGTGGTGCGTCGTGGCGGTGCCGTGGAGACGATCCGCCTGCCCGAGGATATGATGCAGCGCCTCCTCCGCGCTGAAGAGGGCTTTGGCTCTCTGCGTATGCCCTTCGTCGTAGATGCAGTCTCCGAAGGTAGCCGTGCGCAGGGGCATCTGGTCTCTGGAGACCGTGTCGTAGCAGTCGACTCCGTCACCTGCACCGATGTCACGGAGGTCATCACGGCTCTGGACAAGAAGAAGGGTAAGGATGTCGTGCTTACCGTCGAGCGCTCGGGTACAGCTCTGCAGACCACGCTCCCCGTGGACACGGCAGGGCATATCGGTGTCGTCCTCAAGGGCATCGAAGAGCTCTATCCTATCGAGCACGTCCAGTACAATGTCTTCACGGCTATCCCCGCAGGTATCGACCGCGCAGGTCAGACGATCTCGGGCTATGTACGTGGGCTGAAATATATGTTCACCAAGGAGGGTGCTAAGCAGATGGGTGGCCTCGGCACGATGGGTAAGCTCTTCCCCACGACCTTCGACTGGCAGAGCTTCTGGTCCATCACGGCCTTCCTCTCTATCATCCTTGCGGTGATGAATATCCTGCCTATCCCCGCACTTGACGGGGGGCACATCCTCTTCATCATCATCGAGATGATCCGTCGCAAGCCTCTTAGCGATAAGGCGATGACCACGATCCAGACTATTGGTCTCGTGCTGCTCGTCCTGCTGATGGTCTATGCGAACGGCAATGATATCTACCGAGCCTTCTTCGGCAAGTAAGTAGAGCGTATGGGGGACTTCCGCGTCCATATCTTAGGCTGTGGCTCGGCTCTTCCGACGATGCAGCACTATCCCGACGGCCCAGGTCGTGGAGCTTCGTGATAAAGCTCTTCGTCGTGGACTGCGGGGAGGGTGCGCAGCGTCAGCTACGCCGTCAGCGTCTGGACTTCGGGCGTATCGTCGGCGTCTTCATCTCTCATCTGCATGGTGACCACTGCTACGGGCTCTACGGGCTCCTCTCTACGATGGGAATGCTCGGCCGCCGCAGGGCACTTCCCGTATATGGTCCTCGTGGGATCGATAAGTTCTTAGCCCCCTTCATCGAGGAGAGTCGCTCCTATCTAGGCTATGACATCGAGGTGCATGTCGTGGATGACCGTACGAGTAGTGTTTGCTACGAGGATCGGTCGGTGACGGTGACGACGCTCCCGCTGGAGCACCGCACGCCCTGCACGGGCTACCTCTTCCGCGAGAAGGTCACTGAGCGTCATATTGATCGCGCTTCGTGTGATTTCTACGGCGTTCCTCGTTCTTATTATACAGCGCTACGTGAGGGAGCGGACTTCACCACCGAGGAGGGGAAGGTCATCCCCTGTGAGCGACTGACGCGTCAGGGTAAGACTCCACGGAGCTATGCCTACTGCTCGGATACGGCTTACCTGCCCTCGCTGGTGCCACTCCTTCGGGATGTGAGTCTTCTTTATCACGAGGCGACGTTCCTCAGCGACCGCTTGGCGCGAGCTAAGGAAACGGCGCATAGTACGGCTGAGCAGGCTGCGCGTATCGCACAGGCTGCGGGTGTCGAGCGCCTTGTCATCGGCCACTATTCGGCCCGCTATATAGATACTCAGCCTCTCTTAGAGGAGGCTCAGGCCATCTTCCCCGAGACCGTAGCAGCGGACGAAGGGATGATCCTCGAACTTTGATATACATCTCTCCCAGCCCCATTGCTTCTGGGAGCCCAATTAATACAAATTATATGACTACGAAGAAGACGATCAAGCGACTCATCCTCTCTCTGGGGTGTGCTTCTCTTGCTCTAAGCCCGCTTGCTAGCCAGGTCCTGGAGGTGCGTCCTGATCGGACTATCCTGACTCAGCTGCAGCAGGACTTTGTGAGCCGCAATTATGTAGGCTTCCGGCACGACCTGCCCCGCCTGCGTGCTTTTACCATTACTTACCGAGCACCAGCCCTATCGTGAGGCGGTGGCTCGTCTGATGACCGAGGAGACGTCTCCCGACGCTGTCCTCACACGCTTCCTCAAGGAGCATCCAGGCTCCCTTGATCGTCCCCTCAGCAGAGCTCTTACTCGCTCTGGTGTATGTCGATCAGGGGCTCCTCCCTCTTGCACGTACGCAGCTCGAGCAGGTCAAGCGCTCGGCACTCTCTCCTCGTGAGGCTGCTCAGTACGACTTAGCTCTTGCCTATACGATCCTGGCCGACCAGAGAGGTGCAGCTGACCTGGATGAAGCTCAGCGTCTCCTCCTCTCTGCGAGCGAGGACTCCTCTATCATCGGGGAGCAGGCTCTCATCTACCTCGGCTCTGTGGCTTGGGCGCACGGGGATATTCAGGAGGCTCGTGCGATCTTCTCGCGCAATGATTACTCCAGCGACCTCGCTCCCGAGGCCGCCTATCAGCTGGCTCTGCTCTCCTTCGCTACGGAGGATGCTAAGACGGCTCAGCGTCGTGCCAGTGACCTCCAGCGTCGCTATCCCGAGATGGCTTCGCGTGCTTCCTTCCAGTCGGTCATCGGGCAGTCCTACTATGCTGATGGCAATTATGATCAGGCTATCCGCACCCTCCAGCCCCTACAGGAGCTCGAGGACTATAAGCCCACGGCAGAGGAAAGCTACGCCCTCGGTACTTCACTCTACGCTAAGGGACGCTACGAAGAAGCGCTTCGTCCGCTGAGTGCTGCCTCTGAGAGTAGCTCTGCTATCGGTGCACAGGGGCTCTTCCTCCTTGGTAATGCCCGCCTCAAGCTCCAGCGTACGAGCGAAGCTGCTCTGGCATTCAGCCGTGCAGGCCAGCACCCTGGGGCTACCGAGCGAGTACGTGAGTATGCGCTGTACAATGGGATCCTCCTGCAGGACGAGACGCAGCGCTCGAACTTTGGTCAGACCGTCCGCATGGCTGAGACCTTCGTCACCGAGTTCCCCAACTCCAGCTACCGTCCTCAGATCCTCCAGCTCATGAAGAGTATCTTCCTGACGAATAAGGACTATGCTGAGTCGCTCGCTACGCTGGATCGTCTGCAGGTCAAGAGCGCTGAGCTGAGCGAAGCCAAGCAGTACGTCCTGCTTCGCCTCGGTGAGGGTGCTTTGGCTTCTCGTGACTATTCCCGTGCTAATGACTACCTGAATCGTGCTGTCACACTCGGCACGAAGAACGAGTACACGGCACAGGCGCATCTCCTCGCTGCCTCGAGTGCTCTGGAGCGTGGCGAGTATGCTGCTGCTGAGTCCGCTGCATCGAAGAGTATCGCTACGGGTGCAGCTCCTGCGCTGGCACATTATATCCAGGGCTACGCTCGCTACAATCAGAAGCAGTACGCCACGGCTTACCGCTCCTTCGAAGCCTTCACGCAGTCAAGCTCTGGCGATGATGCTCTGCGTCGTGCCGATGCACTCTCCCGCATGGGGGACTGCCAGCTCATCCAGAAGAAGAGCGCAGAGGCTCTGGCTCTCTACCGCCGTGCTGACGAAGGTATGCCAGCGGGTAATGATGAAGCCCTCTATCGTATCGCTACGATCTATGGCCGCTGGGGGCAGTATCAGAAGCAGATCGAGACGCTCGACCGCATCATCAAGACGCACCCCGAGTCCACGCATTTGCCTGAGGTCCTCTATGACAAGGGCCGTGCGCTGGTGCTGAGCAAGGCGCGTCCCGAAGAGGCGACCGCTGTCTTCAACCAGCTCGTCAAGAATTATCCCGATACCCAGTATGCGCGACTCGGTGCTATGGAGCGTGCTATGCTGGCCTACAATAATGGGCGTACCGAAGAGGCTATCAAGGCCTACAAGGACCTCATCGCCCGCTACCCTGAGAGTGAAGAAGCTCGCTCCGCCCTCTCTGACCTCAAGAATATCTACGTCAGTCTGGACCGCGTCGATGAGTACACGGCCTATGCCTCTACTCTTGGCAAGCAGCTGACGCCCTCAGAGAGCGAGAAGGCACACCTGCAGTACCTCTCTCTTGAGAGCCGCTACAAGAAGGATAAGAATGCTTCTATCGCAGACCTCGAGTCCTTCGTCCGCTCCTACCCCGCCAGCCGTGAGGCCGGTCGTGCTGAGCTTCTCTTGGCTGGTCACTACGCCCAGCAGGGACGCAGCGACGAAGCCGAGGCACTCTACAAGAAGCTCTCTGCTCCCGCACGCTCCCTCGACCTGCGTATCCCCGCCCTCGAAGCTCTGACGAAGATCTACAACGATGGTGGTAAGAAGCGTGAGGCTCTCGATGCTTGGTCCAGCCTCTACGCTATCGAAGGTCTGGAAGCTCCCCAGCATCTGCGCTACGGGCTTGCTCTCTCGCGTGCAGCCTACGAAGCGAAGGACTACAAGCGCTCGATCTCTACGACCGAGAGCCTCCTGAAGCGTAGCGACCTCCCCGCAGCTACTCAGGGTGAGCTCCTCCTCATCCAGGGTAAGAGCGAAGAGGCTACGGGTGCTACCGGCGAGGCTATGAAGACCTATGAGCCCCTGCTCAAGAACTTCGATACTGCCTACGGTGCTGAAGGCTACATCCGCCACTCCACGCTTCTCTTCCGCGCCGGCAAGGTGAAGGAGACGAAGAAGCAGCTCGATGCCTTCATCGCTAAGGGTACGCCACAGCAGTACTGGCTGGCACGTGCCTTCCTGCTCCTCGCCGACTGCTACCACAAGCAGGGTGAGACCTATGTCGCCCAGCAGTATCTCGAGAGCCTGCGTGACAACTACAAGGGCACTGACGATGATATCGCTCAGATGATCAACGAACGTCTCACCTCCTACCAGAATAAGAAATGAAGAAGCTTGCAATCATCCCTATAGCTGCTATCGCGCTCCTCTCGAGCTCTGTACTCTCTGCTCAGGAGGCTAAGACGAAGCGTGCCGACACCCTGCGTCGTGAGCTCACCGTGATGACCGAGGAGGAGGTCTCTCTCTCACGCGTCAGCCCCGTGACCTCTCCTATACGGTGCCGGCTCCCAACCTCAGCCCTGTGCGTCACTCCTATCTGGATACGCCCATCCCCTTCACGCTGCGCCCCAGCGTCTCCCCTTAGGGTGCTCTGACGGCACCTCGTGGGGGCTTTGAGCGCTCGAAGCAGCGTGGCTATGCCTTCGCCTCTGCTGGTATCCCCATCAGCTTCAAGGCAGGTGCGGGTCTGAGCATCCTGTCGACGAAGACCGACCGCCTCGATGTCTACGGGCGCTACAACTTTGCTAATCCCAGCATCCAGACCGAGCTTGGTCAGAGAGTCAAGGGCTGGGAGAAGGCTTGGCGCCTCGGTGCGAACTACGGCCATCAGTTCGAGGACGCTGCGCTGTCACTCGGTCTGGACTTCGGTCAGCACGGCTACAACTACTACGGCCTCTCGCTCGTCGCTCCTCCAGCTGGTGGTGGGGTGGCGCAGTCTGCTACGGTGCCCGACCTGCGTCGTCGTGCCACGGAGGTCTCACTCTCGGCTCGCTACGCTACCGAAGAGGACTTCACCGAAGACTGGCTGTATGACTTCTCTGCTGGCTTCGACTACACGGCAGCTAATGTCGCCGAGGAAGCTCCAGGCGTGGTGCTCAATAAGTTCAAGGAGTTCCTCCCCGAGCTTCGTGCGAACCTTTCCTACCGCATCAGCAGCATGGCGCGCGTCGGTGCGCTGGGATCGTGGTCGCTGGGTCGTCTGACCAGCACGGAGCCTATCCTCTATGGCTTCCCACAGAGCCGTACGGCCAGCTCGCGTATGATCCTCACGGGTGCGCCCTATATCCTGGCTGAGGATGCTAATGACCAGCTCTCTTGGCGTGCTCTCGGTGGTCTGCGTATCCTCACGGGGAATGACCACTACAACGCCCACTTCGTCCTCTTCCCGAAGATCGATGCTCGCCTGCGTCTGGGCTCTGCCTTTGGTCTGCGACTGGAGACGGATGCTGATCTGGTGCGTCACAGCCTGCGTGCTCAGCACCTCGAGTCGCCCTTCATCGATGCCGAGGCGTTCGCTGGACGCTATGAGCGTGTCTACGATGCTAAGCTGACGGCCTCTACGACGATCGCGAGTGCCTTCTCGCTCGAAGCCTTCGTCCGCTATGCCGACCATAAGGGTGCTGTGGATTACTTCCCCGCATCGCTCGCGCTGCCTTCGGGTGCTGCGGCTTCGACGGCCTACTTCATGCCCGTGCGCTTCCGTCCCTCTTACGTGGACTATAAGGAGCAGAACGTCGGGGTACAGCTGGCCTACAACCACCGCGGTCTCTTCTCGGCTGCTCTCCGTGGGGTCTATGCCCACTATACGACGACGGCTACGATCCTCTCGCGTCCTACCTTCACGGCTTCGGCTCTTGTGGAGCTGAACATGGTGCCCAACCTCAGCGTCCGTGGTGGCTATGAGTTCGCCACAGCGCTGAAGAGCTACGACCTCGACGGCTCGATCACGCGTCTGCGTCAGCTCCATCTGCTCCATGCCGATGCAGTCTACTCGCTGACGAAGCGCCTGAGCCTGACGGCAGAGCTTCGTGCACCTATCCTCGCTGGGGCTACGCGCTGGTACGGCTATACGTCGCAGCCTATGCTCCTGCAGGGCGGTCTGCAGTTCACCTTCTAAGCAGATGCGGGGGAGACCCCCCGCGTCTTGCCCAAGCTAAAAGCGGTACGGCCGCCTCGAGCATCATGCTCGAGGCGGCCGTACCGCTTTTCTTTCGTGTGGGCTTCGCCGTAAAAGGCGCTTAGAAGCCGCGAGTGATCATACCGCTACCGAAGCAGATGCGGTGCTCGGTGTCGTAGAGCACGGCATATTGGCCTGGGGCAATGCCCTGAATAGGCTCTTCGCTCTCGATGAGGTAGCCCGAGGCAGGGTCGTAGCTGAGTCGCCCGCGTGTGAAGTCGGGGGTATGGCGCACCTTGAAGGTAATCTCCACCGACTCCTCACGGGAGAGGGGAGCATCCAGCCCACGTATCTCGGCGGCGTACTGCCAAGGATCGTGGCTGATGAAGTCGCAGGTCTCCATACCGATGTGCTCGCCGTATTGGTCGGCGGGGTCATAGCCCTGACTGACTAAGATGATATTGCGACGGATGTTCTTCTTCACGACGAACCAGGGGTCCGCCACTCAGCCCGAGGCCCTTGCGCTGACCGATGGTGTGGAACCAGTATCCCTTGTGCTTACCGAGGATCTTCCCCGTCTCACGCTCGATGATGAGCCCTTCCTTCTGTCCGAGGGCGCGCTCGATGAACTCGTTGTAGTTCACCTTCCCGAGGAAGCAGATGCCCTGACTATCCTTGCGGTTAGCGCTCAGCAGATGCGCCTCTTCAGCGATACGGCGTACCTCACTCTTGAGGAGGTGACCGGTGGGGAAGAGGAGCTTGGAGACTTGGCGGAAGTTGATCTGCGCAAGGAAGTCCGTCTGGTCCTTCACGGGGTCGGGAGCCGTAGCCAGATAGAGCTGATCGCCGACGAAGGTCGTCGTGGCGTAGTGCCCCGTAGCGATGAAGTCGAAGTCCTTGCCCCACTTCTCCTCGAAGCAGCCGAACTTGATGAGCTTATTGCACATCATGTCGGGGTTGGGAGTGAGACCACGGCGCACGGTGTCGATGGTGTACTGGACGACGTTCGCCCAATACTCGTCGTGTAGCGAGACGACCTCAAGAGGGCAGTCATAGCGGTGTGCCAGATGGCGCACGATCTCCAGATCATCCTCCCACGAGCAGTCCGTGAAGCCCTTCTCCTCCATCCCGATCTGGATGTAGAAGAGGGTAGGGCGGTAGCCCGCCTCGGTGAGGAGGTGGACGACGACGGAGCTATCGACCCCCCCCGAGACGAGGGCGGCGATGCGGGGCTCGGTGAGCCCACTTCGGCGGATGCGCTCCTGTAGGGGCGCTATGAGATCTTGCTTCTGCATACTACAAAGGTACGGCAATTCCCCGTGCTCTTGGGCGGGGGAGCTCGTGCGCCCTCCTCAAGAGCCAGGGGCATATCGGGAGCATATCATTAGGAAGGGCAGGGATGAAGCTCGAGAAGTCGGGCCTTCAAATGACTACTGCTCTGCACTGACTCCTATATAGCTTTGTGAAGTGACCTATATTCGGTTGTCGCTCTGCGTAGGGATAAAAGTTATGGACGAGTGGCAGATAAGTTTGGGCTACGTACGTGGCTCTAATATCTACGTACGTGGATATTTCGATTTACGCGCCTGGTCTTTAAGGCTACGTGCATAGATAGAAGAATACCACTATGGGAAGGCGCTTTTTCTTCACGAGAAGGACACTTTTCCCTCCGCGGAATAAGAGGAATACTCGCGATAAGGCGCAGGGCTTGCGTATCACTTCGGAGAGGTACATCGGGTAGCTGGGCGTGCGATGCCTTAGCACTCGAAATAGAGGACAGGACTCTCGGCAATAGTCTCCTATTATATTGCTCGCGTCACGCTCCCACATACTATCAAGCCAAGAGTCCCTATTGAAGCGGTCACTCTGTGGGAGCTACACATCTCCCTTTCATGCGTCATAATGCCCGATTTTGCGGGGTATAAGGGCCGTATAAGGGTCGTTAAATACGGCACTTTGCCTGAGAAGGGTACATATAGGTAGGTAGAGGCGGGCAATAAATACCTACAAGATGGTAGGATAATGGGTCACTGTTTGCTCTAATTTTGCAGTGCCGATAGTACACAGTACACATTCGATCTCTAACTTAGCCGATAGCGAATGAATCAAACCTCTACCTCCTGATAAGCGCTGTAAGCCACAGCCATATCTCTGACTACCATCTCATTGGTGAGCGAGCCATATGCCCGCGCCATGAAGCGGCCTCACGACCTTGACGAGCTCGCCCTCACCGACCTCCTTCCTATTATCCAACCCTCCTAAGATAGGAGTGATTACACACCACTCCGCCCTCCCCACGACTATGTGGAAAGCAAATTGTAAACCCTACTCTATGGGCTCGGTGCGTCTTGGCCTCTTTGGTCTCGTACTCACCTCAGCCCTTGCCCTCGCGCCCCATCCCCTCGGGGCTACTACTACCGAGGAGCTCGCCCCCGCAGAGCAAAGTGCGCGGGAGCAACTCACGATCACCATCCTTGACCAAGCCACACGCCAGCCCATCATCGGGGCGGTCATCCGCTGTGCTACGGCGGTGAGTCCTACGATGACGGACAAGGCGGGGCATGCCACCCTGCGCTTCCGCTCCGCCCCCACGAGTATCCATGTCGAGATCTCTTGTGTGGGCTATCAGCATCTCTCGCGCACAGTCGCTGTCCCCACCTCGCGCAGTATCACTCTGCAGATGCAGGAGGATGCGCAGGTTATCACGAAGGTCGAGGTCACCGCGCAGAAGCGTCATACCTCTAACCTCCAGCAGACGGCGACCATCGACCGTAAGACCATCGAGCGAGGTGGCGCTACTTCACTGGCCAAGCTTCTGGAGACCGTCCCTGGTGTGAGCTCAATTAGCTCGGGTAGCACCATCGCTAAGCCCGTGATCCAGGGGATGCACAGTAGCCGTATCCTGCTGATGAATAATGGCGTTCGCCTTGAGAGCCAGAGCTGGGGCGCCGACCACGCTCCCGAGCTGGACTATACGGGCTCGAGTATGGTAGAGGTCGTCAAGGGTGCCGAGTGTATCCGCTACGGCTTCGGTGCTATGGGGGGCGTCGTCCTCCTGAATGATGCGCCGCTGCCCTTTGGCAAGGAGAAGATCGAGGTCCATGGCAAGGCAAACGTCGGCTATGACACCAATGCACGAGGTGTCAGCGGTTCGGCAAGCCTCGAAGCGGGCTACCGCAAGTGGGGGCTTCGCCTGCACGGGATGTACACCAAGGGGGGCGACTACAGCACCGCCGACTATATCCTCAACAACACGGGATACAATACCATCAGCCTCTCGGGAGCGCTCGGCTATCACGCCTCACGCGTGACGGCGACCGTCTACTCCAGCCTCTACTACCAGCGTAGCGGTATCTACTACGCCAGCAAGATCTCCGACCTCGATCAGCTCGTCAAGCGCTTCGAATATGGGCGCCCTGACTCATCGACCTTCCGCCCCTTCTCCTACGATATCAAGCCACCCTTCCAGCAGTCGCAGCACTTCACGCTCAAGGGTGAGGTGAAGTGGAACCTGAACGATAACCACCGCATTGACTTCACGGCCTCGTTCCAAGAGAACCTCCGACAGGAGTTCGAGAATCGTAAGAAGGCCGACTGGAGCTGGATACCGATGCAGGACCTCATCCTCAAGACCTTCAAGGCGGATGTGCTCTGGCACGCCAAGTGGAATCGCTGGGGGATGACTACCGACGTCGGGACGTCGAATACCTACCAGACGAACTACAACTACCCTGGGACGAAGCAGCCTGCCTTCGTGCCGAACTTCGCTGCACTCTCGATGGGGGGCTACTTCCTCCACAAGGCTGAGCTGGGTAAGCTGCAGGCTGCACTCGGTATGCGCTATGACTTCCGCGTGATGTCGGTCAGCGGCTACACCAGCCTGAGTAACTATACCTACTACGACGACTTCAAGCTGTATAGCAACTTCACCACGAGCCTCGCCGCTCACTATGATATCAATCAGAACTGGGATGTGCGTGCGAATATCGGCTGGTCGTGGCGCCCACCCGATATCAACGAGCTCTACGCTATCGGGCTGCAAGACGGCTCCTATTGGGTCGAGGGGAATCGTAACCTCGCCAGCGAGCGTGGCTATAAGTCCGTCATCGGGGCACGCTACCGCAGTAGCTGGATCTCTATCGAGCCCAGCGCCTTCTACCAGCGCATCAGTAGCTATATCTACGACCATATCGGCGCAGGGAAGGACCGCTTCCACAACCACCCCAGCGGGAAGTACCCGAAGTTTATCTACGACCAAGACGACGTCAACCTCTATGGGGGCGATATCGAGGCTACGGTGCACCCACTGCCTGGGCTCGCTGTCGTAGGGAAGGGCGAATGGATGTTTGCTCGCAATATCACGCGTCAGGACTGGCTACCCTTCATGCCCTCCGACCGCTATGGCCTCTCGGGTACGTATGACTTTGACCTCACACGGGACAAGAAGTACCACGCCTCCGTCTCGCTCTCCAGCATCTATGTGACGAAGCAGCGTCGCTTCGACCCCGACAAGGACCTCGTCAGCGACTCGCCCGATCCTTACTTCCTGCTCAACGGTACGGCTGAGGTAGGCGTGCGCCTTCCCCACGACCGCTCCCTGCGCCTGATGCTCGTCGGGGATAATATCCTCAACGCCCTCTACAAGGAGTACACCGACCGCTTCCGCTACTACGCTCACGCCCGTGGCGCGAACTTCTCGCTGCGTGTGCTCTATAAGTTCTAATGACTGCGACTATGAAATCCATCATATCTCACTACCTCCTCCCCGCTCTCGGTGTAGCTTGCCTCCTCGGGAGCTGCTCCAATGAGCGTGTAGACAACTTCTTCAAGAAGATCATCCAGGCCCCGCCCTCCGAGATCGAGCGCGACGTCAAGGGTCACGACCAGATCTATGCCGTGCATGCGATCCTGCGCATGGGCTATAAGGCGGGCCAGATCGGTGTCGGTGCGAATGCCGACGAGATGGTCGATGTCTACAACACCTATCATATCGCAGGCGAAGAGACTGTCATCCCCATCGTCCAGGAGATCGATATCGCCAAGGACGACAACGGGCAGATGACCGTGACGACGGAGCGTGATCACTTCGATGTCGTCGCCTCGGATAAGATCGTCTACGGCCTCGAGCTGAAGTACTACGATCAGAACGGGCATGCTCATCAACCACCAGTTTACGAACTTCCCCTATGTCAAGGGGAAGGACGGCTACAGCGAGCCCGACGAGGACAACTCCACGCTGATGATGCACCAGCACTTCTTCGGTGTCGGGCACTTCACCCTCAGCAAGGGCTCGAAGGATGAGGCTAAGACGCTCCAGCTCGCTTACCCCTCGCACGCTGGCCGACGTGCCGCACTACATCGACCGCTATACCTTCATGGAGCGTGGGGGCAAGGCAGAGCCTGCGACGAAGTTCTCCGCATCGAATATCTACGTGCCCGACGGCTTCGAGCTGGGGCGCAATGCCGTGCCTTTTCGACAACGAGCTCTCGTGGCGCTCTATCGAGGTGACGGGTCGCCCCGATGCCCTCCAGCCCTTCCGTGCCTCCAATGGTACGATGTACCACCTCGTGCGTAGCATCGACAACCAGCGCCTCAATCAGCTCGTCCCCGAGATCTTCACCTATACCTACCGCGATACCGACCCCATCGAGGAGGAGCTGGGTAAGCTCTTCGACGAGTCATACAACGATGACTTCATCGACCCCGAGACGGAGGCTCCCCGTCAGCGCTATGGCGAGACGGTGGGTCTGCTGAAGCAGGAGCGTAGTCTCGATGCTGGGGCGCCACTCGACCGACTGGGCTTCAAGGGGATCTTAAAGTTCCGTCAGGCGGGGATCTCCTTCCTCCTGCAGGTGCGTCTGTGTAATATCCTCACCAAGGGTCAGCAGCGTACGGGAGATGTCGCCAAGCCTGCGAAGTACACCAACGCCGCGAACCCCGATGGGGGCTACCTCTGGGACTTTAACCAGATCCAGCCTGGCTGGGATAGCTTCGACATTGACTACCCGCTGCCCGTGCGCATCATCGCCGATACGAAGGATGGCGAGGCGAAGTGCTACGAGGACGTCCGCCGCTTCTACCCCTCGGTACAGCGCTCAGAGCTCTGGCGTATGCTCTCCGACCCCGAAGCCTTCTTCTATCGCTATCGTCGCAATGTCGTCCTCATGTAATGCCCACCCCTCGCTATGAATACCTCTATCAGTAAGCACCTCAAGCGCGTCACTGTCCTCGGCCTCATCGCCTTCTCACTCAGTGCGTGCGATAAGTTCGTCTTCGGGGATATCCATCCTAACTACGACGACAACCCTCTCAATACGAAGACTATCCCCCACAGTGGCGCCGATCACTATGTCGATAGCATCTCGAAGATCAAGGTCACCGAAGCCCTTGCCAACCCCGATCCTGAGGGAGCGTTCAAGGACTGGGCGACGTGTCTGGTGATGTTCAAGGAAGGCCACTCCCACGGTGACGGCATGATGCACGGGAACTTCGTCTACCCGAATGCCCCCTGGAAGCAGGAGGAGTTCGTCATCATCCACAACAACGCTGGCTCTTGGCCCACCGTCGAGGTGCAGCGTCAGAGCACGGTGACCTATCTCGAGCAGTACGATAAGAAGCAGGGCCCCGACTACATCCGCATCATCGGTGGGCGCCTCAAGCGCTGGGGCCTCTGCCTCTATTTCTTCGATAAGAATGGCCGTCTGATGAATGATGATATCCTGGATCACTCCGACGAGTATCAGATCTTCTTCACGGTAAGCGATGTCGATGACAAGGGCCAGCCCTACGAGGTGACCGATACGCGTGGCACTTGGCAGGCCAAGTACGACGAGTACGATACCTGGCAGCCTGGCGGTACGATCGACCACACGCCTGTGCCTTCGCCCTTCTTCGCGAATAAGACTACGTGGAAGGAGCGTGCTGATGCCACGCCGAAGATCTTCGAGTATACCTACCGTGACACGTGGATCCACGATGCGATGGGCGATGGTGCGCGCGAGCTCTTCAATCAGCGCCTCCTCCCTCCTCTCACGCGTAAGGAAGCAGACTGGGCTGTCGCTCCCTACGACCAAGACCGCGTCGGGCTGAAGGGACACTTCAACTTCGATATCGATGCCGATGAGAATGACGACAAGCACAAGGACTGGCCGCTCGAGATCACACGCCGTACCGACCCCACGACGGGTAAGGGTGGGCGCTATACGCGTCCCTCGTTCGTCCTGCCGAAGTTCTACCTCTCGGTGCGTGTCATGAAGTGCCCGAAGGGCAAGAAGGCGCTGATCCCGAAGGACCCCTATCTCGCACGCCACTCCACCTACGTCTTCCTCAGCAAGTTCATCTGCTCAGACTGGTACAACCCCGACGAGCCGAAAGGACTACGGCGCTGACTCGCAGTGGAAGGATGTCCTGCGCTTCAATATCCCTATCAAGGTCTTCTGCAGTAGCTTCGACACCGACCCTACGGCCATTGATCCCCAATGACCCCTACTACTATTACCTCGGCCGTGAGATCGGCCTCACAGCAGAGGAAGCTCTCGAGGCTTCGCAGAATGTCCAGACGCACGGTGTCGGTGGTGGCTCGGGCTTCGGCAACTGGTTCCTCTAATCATATCTTCACTAAATAATCTTCAGCTATTATGCGTACACACATATATCGCTTCGCCTTTGCGATGCTGTTCCTCTCGGTATTGATGTCCTGCGCTCGCAACGAAGCTCCCCAGCGTCGCTCCGATTCACGCTCTACTCTTGACCACTTGGTTATCAAGGAGGTCTTCTATATTGGGCATGCCTATACTCAGGATTTCCCCAAAGAGTATTCCCAGCCATCGACGCAGAATTGGTATGCTGATGATGCGTACATCACGATTTATAATCCTACCTCAGAGGTCAAGTATCTCGATGGTCTTGCCCTCTGCTCCACGGCACTTGACCCGTCTACTTTACTTGAATTCGAAGGGAATAAGGATTTCCGACGGGAGTACCTCGGAGTGGGAACGATCTCATACTTCCCTGGCAGTGGGAAGGAGCATCCTATCCAGCCAGGGCAAACGGTAGTTATCGCTAAGTATGCAATTGACCACGCCAAGGACTTCTTTACTCGTCTCGATAAGGAGTTAGCAGATAATGGAGAGCCCCCTGTTGACCACAACCTATACAAGGGCATCGAGGCGCTCTTGAATCTCTCGAAGGTGGATTGGGAATGGACCAATGCCCAAGCCGATGACGAGCATAAAAACAATCCGAATGTGCCTGACCTCGTCCCCATCTTCACGGGGTATGATGCCGAAGAGGATGATGACGTAGATTTCGGATTTAAGGAGGTTACCGAGACGAGTGGTATTGCTCTGATTCAGCTCCCTTGGACTGCTGAAGACTTCCGCCAAAACTATAAGGATACCGACGGGCACCGTGGTTATAGACATACGATCAATGCTCGTATTACCCACCACCGCAATCGTATTCACGTCATAGAAATTCCCTTTGACAAGGCTATAGACTGCATCACCATCTGCCCTAAGCAAGAATACAAGTTCAACCCCTATAGCAAGGAGCCCAAAGCGACCTTTGATAAGGGCTATAATGCAGTCACAGATGGGGCGTATAAGAGGACGCCAGCAAGTGACTGGAAGAAGTATTCCGGTATGGCTCTGATCCGCAAGTGGGACGGTAAGAAGCTCGTCGACGACAACAATTCGACCAGCGACTTTACTGTGCAACCTGCTTCTCTTGGCTTGAAGAAGACTATTTCCTCTGAGAAGTAAGTAGCCTTTAAGGCATCTTTGCCTTGTTGATAATCATTGACGATCAGTACCCCCATGCCTACCGAAAGCGTGAGGGCTAAGGCTTCGTCTGACCCTTCTCTGAATTGATTTATATCCAGCTATGCGCACTTATATATATCGCTTCGCCTTGGCCTTGGTGCTCCTCTCGGGGCTGATGGCCTGTACTCGCAACGAAGCGCCCCAGCGTCGCTCGAACTCCCGATCCTCCGTCGACCACCTCATCATCAAGGAGGTCTTCTACATCGGGCACGTCATCACGAAGAGCTTCCCCGAAGAGTGGGGATACGCTCCCGTGAAGTCGTGGTATGAAGACGACCAGTACATCACGATCTTCAACCCCACCTCGGAGGTCAAGTACCTCGACGGCCTCGCACTCTGCACCACCGCCCTCGACCCTTCGGACGAGCGTACCTTCGCCGGGAAGGAGGACTTCCGCCGTAAGTATATCGGTGTCGAGACGATCTCTTACTTCCCTGGCAGTGGGAAGGAGCATCCGATCCAGCCAGGGCAGACGGTCGTCATCGCTAAGTATGCCATCGACCACGCCAAGGAATACTTTCGCTCGCCTCAATAAGCAGGCTGATGAGTATGGCGAAGAGCGTGAAGATCCCCAAGCGCTACAAAGGGCGTGGACTCCCTCATCGACCTGACGAAAGCCGACTGGGAGTGGACGCACAGTGACTACGACCGCCAGCATATGAACAACCCCAATGTCCCCGACCTCGTGCCCATCCTCACGGGCGTAGATAAGAAGGGTGCGAAGTACTCGGACTTCGGTATCAAGCAGATCTCTGGGACAGAACGGTATCGCCCTCATACAGCTCCCCTGGACGCCTGAGGACTTCCGCGAGAACTATCAGGATACCAAGGAGCGCCTCGGCTACCGTCACTATATCAATGTCACCAACAGCCTCTTCGCCGACTTTCTACGCTATCGAGATCCCCTTCTCCAAGGCGCTGGACTGCATCACCGTTTGTCCCCAAGCGACGCTACAAGATCAATCCCCTATAAGAATACCTTCGATAAGGGCTACAATGCCGTCACGGAGGTCAGCGCGAAGAACCTCCCGAAGAGCGACTGGCAGAAGTACTCGGGCCTCGCACTTATCCGTAAGTGGGACGGGAAGAAGTTCGTCGACGACAACAATTCGACCAGTGACTTCACCGTCCAGCCTGCCTCTCTCGGCTTGAAGAAGCCCACGACATCGGAGAAGTAATCCTTCCTCCGAAGCACCGGCTTCCTCATCTACATTCTTTATGCCCTCGTCCCCTCGTGCTCTTTGAAGCCGTGGGGGCGAGGCCTTTTCTATGCCATCGCCCTAATTATTACGTACTTTTGCAGGTGAATTCTTAAACGAATCAGATTATGTATTCTGTAGAAGATATAAGAGCCCAATTCCCTATACTCGCAGCGGAGGTCTATGGTAAGCCCCTCGTTTACCTCGACAATGCTGCCACCACTCAGAAGCCTCGCTGCGTCATTCAGGCCATCGAGGAGGCCTATTATTCGGCCAATGCCAACGTCCATCGTGGCGTGCACTACCTCAGCCAGATTGCTACCGAGCACCACGAAGCCGCACGCCGTCGTGTCGCTGACTTCATCGGAGCGCCCTCAGCCGAAGGGCTTATCTTCACCCGTGGCACTACGGAGGCCATCAATCTCGTCGCATCTTCTGCTGGCGAAGCCTTCGTCTCCGCTGGCGACGAGATCATCATCAGCACGATGGAGCACCACTCGAATATCGTGCCTTGGCAGATGATGTGCGAGCGTCGCGGGGCGCATCTACGTGTCATCCCCTTGACGCCCGCAGGTGAGATCGATATGGATGCCTACCGCTCCCTGCTTAGTGAGCGTACGCGCCTTGTCGCCGTTGCCCACGTCAGCAACGTCCTCGGCACGGTCAATCCCGTAGCCGAAATCACGCGCTTGGCGCACGAAGCAGGTGCCCTCGTCCTCATCGATGGAGCGCAGGCCATCGCACATACGTGCGCCGACGTCGAGGCGATCGGGGCGGACTTCTATGCCTTCAGCGCTCACAAGATCTACGGGCCGACGGGTATCGGAGCGCTCTATGGACGCCCCGAGGTGCTGGATCGCATGCCGCCGTACATGGGTGGGGGAGAGATGATCGAGCGAGTGACCTTCGAGAAGACTACATATAATAGTCTACCCTTCAAGTTCGAGGCTGGCACGCCCGACTACGTAGGCTCTACCGCCTTCGCTCGTGCGCTCGACTTCGTGACGGAGCTGGGCATCGAAGCCATCGCAGCGCATGAGGAAGACCTCCTGCACTATGCTACGGCTCGCCTCAAGAGTGAGTTCCCCGATAGCTTCGTCCTCGGCGAAGCACCCAATAAGGGCGGTATCCTCTCCTTCGGTATCGGGGAGATCCATCCCTTTGACCTCGGTACGCTACTCGACCGCATGGGTATCGCGATCCGTACGGGGCATCACTGCGCCGAACCGCTCTTGGCATCCTACGGACATCAGGCGGTGGCACGCGCTTCCTTCGGGCTGTATAACACCCGTGAGGAGGTGGATCGCTTCTTCGATGCCCTGCACCGCGTCGTCCCTATGCTGAGCTAAGCCCCCGCTTACGATGAGGAGGTCTATGAAGTCAGTGAAGGAACACGCGCCCCTGCGCGTGAGCTTCGGTGAAGACGGTCGTCTGGAGTGTGGCTGTGATGAGGCGGGACGTGATGCTTAGCCGGTCCCGTCGTCGCTGCGGCTGTGATCTTGCCCCCTACCTTCTACCATCCACTACTCTTCGACTCCAAGCAGCTCTCCGAGCATCAGCGCGACACGCTCCGCCCGATCATCGAGGAAGCGGCTTTGGCGTGGGGTGTCGGGATTGTTTCCCCCGAGGAGATTGATGAGATCAATATCCTGCAGGCCTCCTTCCTCGCGATGCACCGTGCAATAGATGACCTACTGCTTCGCCCCGAGCTACTCCTCATTGACGGCAACCGCTTCAAGCCCTACCACGACATCCCCCACGAGTGTATCGTCAAGGGGGATGCCACGTTTGCAAGCATCGCTGCCGCCTCGATCCTCGCGAAGACGCACCGTGATGAGCTGATGCTCGCCGAGGATGCCCGCTACCCAGGCTATGGCTTCGCAGGGCACAAAGGCTACCCGACGCCAGCGCACCGTCGTGCCATCGCTGACTTAGGCCCGTCGCCCATCCATCGAATGACCTTCCGCTTGGTCTGATCCACTCCTTATATAATATATAATGATAGCGCCCCGCTGCCTGGCTGTGTATAGCCAGCAGCGGGGCGCCTACTATATATAGGGTAGTGAAAACGAGCAGTACTGGTCGGCTGGTCGGACCAGTACTGGTCACACTGCGAAGTAGTACTGGTCACTAATAGCAACCAGTAGTGGTTGGGATGGTGACCAGTACTGGTTGCTTTTTCCCTCTTTAGAGAGATAGGAGGAAGGCTACCTTTAGTAGGGGTGGTGTGATTCTATATTGGTCACGGGAATCTATATGGTCGAGCGCTGATCTATAGGTTCACCCGCGACCAATATAGGGTGATGCACCCCTTCATATGTATTGAGGGGGTAGCGAGATGCGCTTTTCGACTCACCTTTCATCAGCCAAAGTACTACGTCCCTATGGACCAATCATGCTAGTTTCGATAGCTGCCTGTGCTTCAATAGTCTGTTTGGGATCAAACGACTATTGGTGTGAAGCACTACTGGTTTGCTACTCGAATAAGTAGTTGTTTGCATTCAAACCACTGCTTACCCGAATGACTATTGGTTTTGCCCCCCTTCATCCCAGCCGTCAACTCCCTATGCCCTTCTTTCCCCGATGACCTATTCCCCGCTCACTCCCTCCTTCTCCCAGAAAAGCACCCATCTCCCCAAGAGAATGAAATTTTTTTTTCTCCCTTGTAACTCTCTTGCTTTATGGGGAAATGAATACAACTCGACGTGGTGTTCTTGAAAAATATTTCTTGGTAAGATTTGGTTTGTATTTAGTTTTTGCTCTATCTTTTGCAACCGCAAACGAGAAACGAACCGCCTCGAATGAAGGCTGACCCGAGCGAGGGTAGCTGAGGATGGGAAGGAATACGTTAGCGAAGACGATATAAGTAAGGTGACTTACTTATGATTGACTCAAGGAGGTGTCACAAGGTTAACACCAGCGGCCCTCTTAGCGATCATTGACATACTTGATAAAAACAAACGAGAAAACAACGTAGAGCATATATAATAAGTTAGTATACAACCTGCGTGCTTTCTGATAGCAATGTTAGAAGTACGTTAGGCGCAAAAAAACAGATAAGGGCAGACGGTGGATGCCTTGGCTCTCGGAGGCGACGAAGGACGTGATAAGCTGCGATAAGCTACGGGGATTGGCACATACAAATTGATCCGTAGATTTCCGAATGGGGCAACCCGGCATATTGAAGATATGTCACACTGCAGAGCAGTGAGCGAACGTGGGGAACTGAAACATCTAAGTACCCATAGGAGAAGAAAACAAAAGTGATTCCCTTAGTAGTGGCGAGCGAACGGGGACTAGCCCAAACCAGATTTGTTTCGGCAAAACTGGGGTTGTAGGACCTCGATATAGGAAGACAAGATTAGGAGAACGGTCTGGAAAGGCCGGCCATAGAACATGATAGCTGTGTATCCGAAAATCTTCGTTGGACTTAGAGGTATCCTGAGTAGCGCGGGACACGTGAAATCCTGTGTGAATCTGCGGGGCCCATCCCGTAAGGCTAAATACTCCCGAGAGACCGATAGTGAACCAGTACCGTGAGGGAAAGGTGAAAAGAACCTCGAACAGAGGAGTGCAATAGATCCTGAACCCGTCTGCCTACAAGCGGTAGGAGCAGCTTTGTGCTGTGACTGCGTGCCTTTTGCATAATGAACCTACGAGTTACTTTCTCTGGCAAGGTTAAGTGATGAAGAGTCACGTGAGCCGAAGCGAAAGCGAGTCTGAATAGGGCGCTTTAGTCAGAGGGAGTAGACGCGAAACCAAGTGATCTACCCTTGGTCAGGTTGAAGGTTGGGTAAAACCAACTGGAGGACCGCACCGGTAAGCGTTGAAAAGCTTTCGGATGAACTGAGGGTAGGGGTGAAAGGCTAATCAAACTTGGAGATAGCTCGTACTCCCCGAAATGCATTTAGGTGCAGCCTGTGGAGTTTCTTACGTGAGGTAGAGCGACTGATTGGATGCGAGGCTTTCACCGGCTATCAAGTCCAGACAAACTCCGAATGCACGTTAAGTAATATCCACGGAGTGAGGGCATGGGTGCTAAGGTCCATGTCCGAGAGGAGAAGAATCCAGACCATCGGCTAAGGTCCCGAAATAATAGCTAAGTTGACCAAACGAAGTCAGAGTGCGAAGACAGCTAGGATGTTGGCTTGGAAGCAGCCATTCATTTAAAGAGTGCGTAACAGCTCACTAGTCGAGTGCTTTGGCGTGGATAATAATCGGGCATAAGCTATTTACCGAAGCTGTGGGATGTGTAAACATCGGTAGGGGAGCATTCTAGCGACGCTGAAGGTGAGAGGACAACTCTTGCTGGAGTTTCTAGAAAAGCAAATGTAGGTATAAGTAACGATAAAGGAGGTGAGAAACCTCCTCGCCGAAAGACTAAGGTTTCCTGATCAACGCTAATCGGATCAGGGTTAGTCGGGGCCTAAGGGGAAGCCGAATGGCGCACCCGATGGAAGAACCGGTTAATATTCCGGTACTAATTATGTGAGCGATGTGGAGACGGAGATGTGACGGTCCTGCCAACTGACGGAATAGTTGGTTGAAGGGTGTAGGAGTTGATCTGAGTAGGCAAATCCGCTCGGAGATCCGAACCTGACAGTACTCTGAGTGCTTGCACAAGGAGATATGGACAACTGTAACGGTGCTCCCAAGAAAATCCGCTAAGCATATTGCATGATTACCCGTACCACAAACCGACACAGGTGGTTGGGTTGAGTATACTAAGGCGCTCGAGTGATTCGCGGTTAAGGAACTAGGCAAAATAGTCCTGTAACTTCGGAATAAAGGACGCTCACAGTGAAGGCTGTGAGCCGCAGAGAATAGGCCCAGGCGACTGTTTAACAAAAACACATGGCTATGCTAAATCGAAAGATACTGTATATAGCCTGACACCTGCCCGGTGCTGGAAGGTTAAGAGGAGATGTCATCGCAAGAGAAGCATTGAATTGAAGCCCCAGTAAACGGCGGCCGTAACTATAACGGTCCTAAGGTAGCGAAATTCCTTGTCGGGTAAGTTCCGACCTGCACGAATGGTGTAACGATCTGGGTACTGTCTCAACCGCGAGCTCGGTGAAATTGTAGTATCGGTGAAGATGCCGATTACCCGCAACGGGACGAAAAAGACCCCGTGAACCTTTACTATAGCTTTGCATTGGATTTGGGTAACAAATGTGTAGGATAGGCCGGAGACTGTGAAGCGGGTACGCCAGTATTCGTGGAGTCGCCGTTGAAATACGGCCCTTTTGTTATTTGGGTTCTAACTCGCGGATGCGAGGACATTGCATGGTGGGTAGTTTGACTGGGGTGGTCGCCTCCAAAAGTGTAACGGAGGCTTCTAAAGGTACCCTCAGACCGATTGGTAACCGGTCGTAGAGTGTAATGGCACAAGGGTGCTTGACTGGGAGACTAACAAGTCGCACAGGTAGGAAACTAGAGCATAGTGATCCGGTGGTTCCGTATGGAAGGGCCATCGCTCAAAGGATAAAGGTACTCCGGGGATAACAGGCTGATCGCTCCCAAGAGCTCATATCGACGGAGCGGTTTGGCACCTCGATGTCGGCTCGTCACATCCTGGGGCTGGAGAAGGTCCCAAGGGTTGGGCTGTTCGCCCATTAAAGTGGCACGCGAGCTGGGTTCAGAACGTCGTGAGACAGTTCGGTCTCTATCTGTTGTGGGCGTTTGAGATTTGAGGGGGCCTGACACTAGTACGAGAGGACCGTGTTGGACGAACCGCTGGTTTATCGGTTATGCCGCCAGGCGTATTGCCGAGTAGCTACGTTCGGTTGAGATAAGTGCTGAAAGCATCTAAGTACGAAGCTTGCCTCAAGATTAGATCTCATTATAAGGGTGGTTATAGACGATGACCTTGATAGGCTACAGGTGTAAAGGCGGTGACGTCATAGCCGAGTAGTACTAATTGCCCGAAAGTTTTTGCCTGAGGTTGTATACCGACTTAGCGATACGTGAGTGAGTATTGTGCGTTTTTATCAAGTCAATGATTGTCTAAATACAGAGATATTTAGGTGGTTATAACGTTGGGGTTCCACCTCTTCCCATTCCGAACAGAGAAGTTAAGCCCAATCGTGCCGATGGTACTGCGTTTCGTGGGAGAGTAGGTAGCCGCCATTTTAAGAGATAGGGTGATGGAGTGCAAAGCTTCGTCACCCTATCGTCGTTTATATGCGTACTGCAAATCCATAGTGCTTCATATCTGAAGGACTATTCGTTTCGCCTCCGAGCGAATAGTCATTTGAAGCCCGAATCAATAGTCATCCACCTGCAGAGCAATAGTCGTTTGCAAATCAACTTAGCCTCAATCTGGATTGCTGGTGAGGACAGCTTTTGATGCGGGAGTCCTGTATCGGTGTTGGGCTTTTGCCTTTATTGTCGTACCTTTGCGCTCGATTTGACTGGTTGCGTCCTGTGAATTGGGGATCACCAGCACCTGAGTTGCTCTTACTTTTTGATTAGTAAGACGTATCTACTCCCTCATCTACTCTATTCTTAAATATTAGGAACTAATTCTTTACATGAGTAAAATGTACTCAACGCTTCCCACGAAGGAGGCTTACGTAGCGCCCGTACTGGAGCTCTATACGCTCCATACGGGTGATCTGCTTGTTGATCCTTCGGCTCCTGTCGACTATCGTTTTGATGAAATCCAAGGTTATGAACCAGACAACGACTATTAGTATCTCTCGCTGGATGGGCCGTACCTTCCCGCTACTGGCTCTCGCAGCTATGGGGCTCTTTGCCTCTTGTCGCAATGAAGCGACCTCCGAACCCGTACAGACCAAGACTGCTCAAGAGGCTGCTACCTCTTATCGTGAGGGGGATATTGACTTCCCTCTCGCAGCGGACTTCAATGTCACCTTCAGCGAGGAGACGGAGAGCACCCTCCGTGGTATCTCAGCTACGGTCAGCCCCACGCTCAATGCCAAGGGGCGTCATGGTATCACGCTCCCTAATGAGCTGCCTGTACTCTGCATCATCCGCAGTAGTGGCAATGATGAGCCTACCTACTATGAAACTAAGGCAGTGAAGACTGCCACGGGCTACCAGATTGCGAAGGAGCGAATCAAGCTGCGCTCTGGCTCCGCTCTGGCTCCAGGTAAAAAGTGGTACATCATGATCGCTATGGGGGGGACCTATGATAAGAATGCTGGGCAGATGAGGTTCGGCGCAAGCGGTGTCGAAGATGCACCTGTAGCTACGTCGGCAGGGGCGCGTAATGGATATCCCTGCTGTATCGCATTGGATGGAGATGCCTACCTATCCCAATGGGCACCCTAAGTGGCCTAAGGACTGGTCGCCGGCAGAGAAGATACGTAAGCTTGAGGTCTTCCCTCAAGGCGTCCTCTGCCGTGCTACGCTCCGTCTGGATGATGCGTATAAGCAGCGTCTGGGGAGCGAACAGGTGGACTTCAAGGTGAATAGACTGCGTATCGTATCGACTTCTCTGAGCTTTGCTGGTTACTTTAGCTTAGCTAAGAATGACCTGCCTGCGGTCGACTTTAAGGATAAGTCAGAACTCGATCGTGGCGGCGCGAATAATGGCAATCTGATGAAGTGGGTTCCTACACAAAACTGCAGCTACGAAGAAGGAGTTTACTGCACTTAACTCTTCTACTCCCGAATATGAGAAGATCTTCACGGGTGATGTCTTCTCTCTGCAGGGCGGGAAGTAGCGCAAAGATCTTCTCCGATACCTCGGTCGGGGGCTGATGTGAAGCGCAATGTAGCACCTGGTATCCCCATGATTCTCTTCTGGGCTATTCCCACGACGACGGCTGGTACGAATCTCTCTACGACGCTCATCGCTGAGACGGGTACCAGTAGCAATGCTCGTATCCTCGAGCCTAAGCATACCTATATCTATGGTAAGAAGCATCCTCATCAGGTGCTCTCGGGGAAGAGTGTGTACTTCGATGCGGTCTACTACCACCCCTACACGCCACTGGACTATATGGCGGAGTACAACGTCGCGCGCAAGGACCCAGGCCAGTTTGTGCCAGGTGGTACTATCCCTTATGGGCCTTCCAATCAGCTGGATACACAGCAAGGCATCAATTCATTTGCGATGCTGACAGGTGGAGAGGCAAACCAAGTACATCTGACGATCAATGGGCGTACTTATACTTACTCCTACGGCTGCAGCAGTGGGAAAGCGTAATTCCATTCCAGGGAGCAGCTGCTGTTAATACTCAAGGTGGTCAGATGTTGATAATGCCTCTGTCGCAGTGTCTGTAGGTTCGCTCTCGGGTGATACAGAGTATTCCTCTCGTCGAGTAGGGAATGTTGTCTATGCTTTGGCTCTGAAGAACCTCGGAGGGACGCAGAAGCATTGTGTGGCTTATCGCTATGAGCGAGTACATAATCCAAGCTCCTGCTGGTCCTACATGGGATCTCCACTTACACGAGATGCTACATTCACAGCTGGTGAAGAGATCTCTCCACCTTACCATATCGAAAAATCCCTCAGTTCTGCTGGAGATAAGTAGACCACGAGTTGTATGATCGTATCGCGTTCCAAGTTGATGCAATTCATCTTGGGTGCACACTTTGTTGGTGAGGGTAGATGACATTGCTAATGAGGCATTTTGGACTGATGCCATCAATGCGTAAGGAGCGTCGTACTCTTCCATTGAGCTACACAACCTTCGTGGTTGATGCAAGCCCACATTCCCTCTAGGAGAAACTGGGCTCAGAGCCCGTCGTTTAGGAATTGATTTTCGGAGACATGAGGCCATTGACTATTATAATCGACTTAGAGATAGAGCTATTCGTGTTGGTAAGGGGCTCCCTTCTACTGGGTTGGTGATGATAGATTGCTGCAGCCCAGACGGTGCTAAGTTCTGGGTCGAAGGGCAAGTGCGCTTAGTGCCAATGAGCGGAGGTTCTCCGCTTTCTCCTGCCGTCCCTTCACTACCGAGGAGCACCCTTAATGGGTAGCCTTCTCCGATAGAATAATATAAAAGGCCGAGGTGCCGCATGTGCTCAGCTGATGCTGAGTCATGCGGCACCTCAGCTGTTTTAGAGATGCTTTTAGCTGTGAGTGCTACTGAAAGCGTTGGCGGATCTTGTCACACAGGATACGTAGTACCCAGCGTGACCAGAAGAAGAAGTGGAAATACTTCGTATAGAACTCTGATCCGTTGCGTGATACAGCACTAAGCTGATTGTGGTAATTCGCGATCTTTTTGCGATGAGCGAAGGCTCCATCACTGTCATAAATCGAGATGCGCAGACCAATTTCTTCTGCACAGCGTATGTGGCGGTAGAGTTCCTTAGGCATATCCTTCGTCACACGCTCGATAGCAAGGCTGTAGGCTATAGGTCCAGTGGTGCGGAGGACTCCCCAGAGGCCTACCCCTGTTGTAAAGGGATTGTAATTGTCAAGGCACTTCAAGACATCGAGAATTACGGCTCGGAGGATAGGATGCCCTGGGCTGGAGATCACGAAGCCCTGATGGAATTCGCCATAAGGGAAGCGATCTCTAGGTAGATCAGGGTAGTATCCGAAGCCCTTGTAGCAGCCCTCGACATCATTATTCCAGTGGTAGATGATGTTGCGGTCTGATGGGAGGAGGATCTCATCAAGGGGACGCTCCATGGAGGACTTGATGTCAAGGTACACACCACCAAGGCTATAGACGATGAGGTAACGGAGGAAGTCTGCTTGAGCAGCTCGGTAGTCGGGGGAGATCATGCGGAAATAGCGCAGGATCTCTTTGTTGTAATGTCCAAGAATGAAGCTATCGATATCCTCTTCACTCCAGAGGTGGTACTCCCAATCGGGGTTGATGCGACACATGTATTGGACATTCTCCTTCATTGCATCAGGGAGTTGGTCGGCGGGCTTGCCGAGGAAGATCTGATGGATGCGCTTAGGGATAGGCGCATCTTCGTAGGGGATGTTAGGCAGTAGTGCCTCGTAGTCAATTGTATTCTTACTCATAATGGAAGGATATTTGTCTGTGAATATTCGCCTTAGCGGCCGCAGCTGAGGGCGAAGGGACAGTAGGTACACTGCTTGGCGTCCTCGGTCTGTGTGAAGGGCTTGTTGGTGTCGTAGAGCTCAGCTAGGAGCTCATCTACGAGGAGCGCTTCGAAGGACTCCTTGACTTCCGCATAAGGGGCTGCTACCTTGCTCTGCTTCTCGCCACCAATGGGGAAGGTGAGGAGGGGATCGTATTTCTCTTGCTTCGTCACCAAGCCATCATTTCCCTTGAAGCGGAAGATAGCAGGGTGGATCTTTGACTCGTCGAGCTTGTAGGTTTGAGCCAAGCCAGCGCAATAGATGAGCGTCTGAAGGATCGCCTTGTTCTTGGGATCCTTGAGCCGCTCTTCCCATCTTACGCTCTTATCCTTGGGCTTGCTGATCGTGAGTGAGGCATTCCCTGTCTTGTAGTCTACGACGCGGTACTTACCATCGACTTGGTCGATGCGGTCGATGATACCACCGAGATAGGCGGTCTCGCCACTGGGGAGCGTGAAGGCGGCATAGACCTCGCTCTCGCTCGCAGCGTAGCTGAAGGATGCGGCATGCGCACTATCCCACTCGAGGAGCTCACGAGCATAGCGCTCGATCGTCTGGCAATAGATGCGTGAGAGCCCGCTGAGCGGTACGCCCGGCTTGAGCTTCAGCTCGTCACGATAGGCCTTCTCTACACGCTGCCTGATGTTGCCCTTAGCTTTGAGCTCCTTATCGATCATCTCCTTGGTGATGGTGGTGAAGGTAAGTTGCTCTCCCGTGCTTGGGCTCTTGGTAAGGTCCGAGTAGAACTCTTCCATAACGCGGTGCAGTACGGTACCGAACTCATTCGAAGCCAAGAGTAGGCTGGGGGAATCCTCTTCGCGGTAGCGACAGATCGCCTCGTAGTAGAAGCGTAGCGGACAGGCGACGTACTTCGAGAGGCTACTTGGAGAGAGCGGGCGGACGGCCTTACGGTCGGGATCCACCTTGGGGTCGGTCGTCGTGCGGTAGACGAACTGCTCCCATAGCTCCCCCTCTTTACGCTTCGAGATACCCGCACTCTCCTTGGCCTTGGCTTCAAGGCGGAGGGAGCGGCGCTTGATGTCACAGCCGTAGATGTACTGGAGTAGGCTGATGTAGCGGCTCTCTTCGCCGAGGTTGTAGCCGTCGCTGGCGGGCGCTACGACGAAGGTCAGCCGCTCGGCACGTGCGATACTCTGGAAGAAGGTGTAGTCCTGCCCTGGATCTTCCTCGGCGCGCCCCTGTAGGGAAGGCCGAAGCCTCGGCGGAGCGTGTAGGGGACGAGCGTATCGCTGTAGCGCTTCGTGGGAAGGGCACCCTCCTGAGCGGAGAGGTAGATCATCGTGGGGAAGTGGAGCAGTCGCGTCTCGAGAAGCCCCATGACCTGCAGACCTTGTAGTGGGTCGCCCTCGAAGGGAATGGTCACAGTCCCCACTAAGCCCTCTAAGAGATGTATCATCGCCTCGAAGCCCAGCACCATCTGATGCTGCTGGATGAGCCCCTGCAGGCGGTTGATGAGGCGCAGGTAGTGGTGGATGAACTCAAGGTCGAAGGACGAAAGCCCTTCATATACGAGCGCTGTGTCTTGCTCTTCGCCCTTCCTCTTCGTGATGCTCACTGGTACGTATCTCCTGCTGGGCCGATTGGATGAGGTGGAGCAGTACGGCCTCGATGCGCTGCAGTGGGTCGCTCGTCTCGGAGAGCGGGTCAAGGAGGAGGTGCAGGAACTCTGCTTCCGTCTTGTCCGTCCAAAGATCCTTGGCGGGGATGAAGAAAGCGCTTACTCTGGCGGATATGCTCCATGAGGCGTGTGGCCTCGGGGGCGTGTGCCGTGATCAGTCCTTGGCCCAGTAGCCCGAGGAGCTGGTCAGCGGGGTAGCGTGCCGAGCTCTCCGAGCGCTTGAGGTTGAAGGAGATGAGCGTGATCCATCGCTTCAGCATGAGGGCGATGGGTGTGCGGTCCAGCGGATAGCCGAGGGTGATGTTGATACTGCCGATGTCGTCGGGTATCGAGCTGACGGTGGGGAGAAGGAGCCCTTCGTCGGGCAGGATGATAGCTGCCTCGAGGTTCTCCGTCGCCTCGGCGATGTTCAGCTCTTGGAGGAGCGTCGGGAGTCCCTTGGCTTGTGAGAGGAGGCTGGAGCACTCGATGACCTGTACCTCGTGAGGGAGATGCTGTGCGCTACCTCCTTGTGTCCACGGGCCATCGACTTGACCGAACTCCTTACAGAGCTTGTGGAAGTACTTGCTCGCAGGGGTGGTTGGTGTCGTGCACGACCTCGACGGCCGCATCCCAGCAGAACTCAGCACGCCCTGCCTTCGTGAGGGTCTTGAAGAGCTTCTCCTCGGAGGGAGTGAGGTAGAAGAGCCCGACGAAGACGAGCTTTTCATCTTCGGCCAGCTGATCAAGTACCTCTTCCTTCGCCTCGGCGGCACGGCGATAGAGCAGCCCGTCATAGACGTAGCCCTCTGCCTGCAGGCTGGTGGTGAACCGCTTATATAGCGGGGCGAGGCACTCCCAGAAGGAGAGGAAGCGCTTCTTGTAGCCCTTGTCGTCGTCCTCGCTGATGCTCTGAAGGCTGGGTAAGTCGCCCCAGAAGCCCTGGATCATCTCGCGGGCTTCTTCGGTGAGGTAGCTGAAGTCGTCGGAGATCTCTTTGATGTCTCTGAGGTTGCGATAGAGGTGATCGGTGCGCACCAGATAGCGGTCGCAGGTCTCGAAGTCCTTGAGGATAATGTTGCCCCAGTAGAGGAACTCATCGAAGCTCTCGGTCATCTCGCCTCGCTCGGCACGTACCTCGCAGTAGGTCTGGTAGAGCTTGAAGAGGAGTGCCGTCTTGTCGAGGATCTGCACCTGAGGCTGGAGGCTATGCATGAATTCGCTCACCGTCTCCATCCGTGGGGCGAAGAGGGGGCGTGCCGTAGCCAGCTGGCTCAGGTGATGGCGGAAGAAGGAGAGGGCACGCTTCGAGGGGAAGATGAAGCGTAGCTTGGCAAGCTCTTTGGCCCCTTGCTGATAATAGTGGGCCGCGACTTGCTTGAGGAAGGGGGCGGTATGGCTCATTAGCGCTTGGTGGTGTTCTTGGGATTCTCCAGCTCTTCGGCACGGCGCAGGTCTTCGGCTGCCTCCTTGGTGTTGCCAAGGGTGGTATTCAGCTCGGCGCGCAGGCGGTAGAGGGTAGCTGGTGCACGACCTCCGAGGAGCTCGAAGGCCTGACGGATATCGCGCTGGGCGAAGCCACGCATACCCTTAGCCATATACATACGTGCGCGTCCCTCGAGGACCTCGGCATTCTTCGGGAGCTTGTCCGTGAGGAAGGCATAGAGGCGCTCGGCCTCGTCGTAGCGTCCGCGCATCGTCTCCAGCAGGGCATAGCCTATGCGAGCCTTGAGCGAGCCGTCATTCTCCTCGATGATGGTCTTGAGGTCGGCCTCGGCCAGGTCATACTCCTTCGTCAGCAGGTAGACCATCGCGCGCTGGTAGCGGTAGAGCTCGTTCTTCGGGTGGTCGCTGAGAAGGAGGGCGAAGTCCGTGAGGGCTGCCTTGTACTCCTTGCGCTGGACGAAGAGCTTGGCACGGTTGAAGCGCGTCGTCTCTTCGTGGGGATCCTTGCTGAGGGCGGAGGAGAAGGAGAGTAGGGCGGCATCGTCCTTACCCTGCAGGAGCTGAAGCCCCCCGAGGTTATTGAGGAGCATAGGCTGCAGGGCTGCAGGGGGATTGAGTCGCAGAGCCTCTGCGAGGAAGGCCTCGGCTGCAGCGTAATCCCCTCGGTTTGCCTGCTGTGAAGCAGGAGTCGATGAGGCGGGTATAGCGGGTGCTATCGATGGCCGCTGTCGTCTGCTCTTGGGCGGAGGCACGGAGTGGCGCTAAGAAGAGGCCCACGCAGAGGGCTATGAGGGCAAAGGAAATTATCTGTCTGGAGCGAGTCATCGAATGGAGTGGGGGAGGGGCTAAGTGAATGATCCTCCCCTATCTATCCAAAGATACTGCTCATTCACGATATAGCATACGTCTTGATCCAGTAGAGGGGAAAACGCTATTCCCGTGAAGAAAAAAGTAGCGTCCTGCAGTGCTTTTCTGCTGTCCATGCACGTAGTCTTAAAGACCAGGTGCGTAAATCCGAAAGACTATGTACGTGGATTTTTAGGGACTACGCACATAGATCCAGCTTATCAGCTATAGGTTCGCCACTTTTATTCGTCATCAGCAGAAGTCATACCACTGCTATTCCTTGATTTTTCCCTCCAGGGAAGTAAATCCCGTAGAGCACAGCTTCGTGGGGAAGATCGCAGGGGGGCTGATCGGGTAGGCTCCTTCGCGCCTGCATAGATGGCTTATGGGGTGAGGTGATGAATATCACAGGAAGCTGACGCATGATATTTCTTCCAGCTGATCAGCAGTTGGTTAGCTGTCTCCATCAATTGTTATCCTTACAAGTTATAGGAACTTCTAAAGCCTCATCTAGTAGCCTCAGTCTGATCTGATGATCGCCACTAGCAAATAAGACTAAACATCTACTCCTTGCCTCTTTTGCTCCTTATCGAGGTCTTTGCTTTGCCCAGGTGGATACGGCATTGATATGCCCTCGGTTTTTCTGAGGAAGCTCAACTAGTTTTGCATAGAATGATATTTTTACTTTCTTTGTATAGAGTTTGGCTGGGTTTATACCTGGATATTTAAATACTTGCTGCGCTTAACCTTGCTTATTAGGGTAGCGGTGGCGGTATGTTATGAGTGTTTTTAATTATTGTTTTTATTATTACTATGAGTAGAAATCTATTTCGTGTAGGCCCTTACAGTAGCCCTCTTCGCTGGGGATGTGGGGGCTTTAGTTCCTGCTCACAGCAGGATTCTTCTCCTAAGACGGAAATCTTGAACCCTGATAAGTACAGTCAGATTCCTTTGTCTCTCGATGTCGAAGCTGTGCTGCAACCCCTGGCTGAATCATCACCACGTGCGGTGTCACTTGAGCTTGATGACAGCAAGAAAAAGTTCCCCAAGTTGAAGGGGCTGACCGATGGCTCAAAGATCCTCTGTGTCATCCGCTCCTCTAATCCAGCTCAGCCTGTGAATTACATCCAGGCTACGTGGACAAAGAAGGAAAACGGCACTAAGCCGACCTATCGTATCGCATTCGATGAGCCCTCCTCGGGGACTCCTGGTGCGGGTACGGGCTTTGCGTACGATGCTACTAAGCCCCTTGGAGATCTCTCATGATGATGATCGTAGGGGGCAAGTGGGACGCTACGCAGAAGCGTGTGGTTGTTAGCCCTAAGCTGCTTCGTGCCGACGGGACGAGTATGGAGTATGACTTGCCCTGTGTCTCCGAGTGGCGTCCGATGCAGTATGAGTTCAAGGAGGGTACTAATCCTCTTCCCTCCAGCTCCAGCTGAAGGGCTATTCTTTCGGTATGCCTAATCCAGAGCACTTCACACTGAAGCCAGTGGGGATGTTCCTGCGTATGCCTGTCGAGGAGGAGATGGCTGAGGATGGTGGTGGGCGCTACCAGCTCAATGCGATCACTCTCCGCTCTACGGCTCTCGGTGGGGAGGGTTACTTTGACCTCTCGAGGTCCAAGATCAAGAGTCTGCAGAGTAATGTCATTGATCAGAAGGAGCGTAGCTATAACTGGGTCTTCTCTCGTGGCTCCGAGGATGATGAGCGCTTTGCTGTGGTCAACCCTACGCCTCATAGCTTTGATGCTAGCGGTGCTGTGGAATATGGTACGCGTAAGCTCAAGCGCTTTACACCACGCTATTACCTCTGTCTTTGGGTGATGCCCCGTGGTCAAAAGCCTTCTGCAGTGACGGCAGGAAAATGTCCGCACGCAGATCTATGCCGATGTTGATGTCAAAGCCTCAAGATGGTCGTAATGTCGTCTACAGCAACTCAAGTGCTGCTGATGAAAAGGAACTCCAGGGGTGGGCTGTCGTGCCACGCATGAAGGCACTTCCTGTGTATGCATCTGATCGCTTGGTGCGTAAGGCTGATGGGAGCGATGCTGCCTTTGTCGAGGGGACGAGCTACACGCTGACGCTCAATCTGAATCGTCCAGACCTGCCCATCGAACTGCTGTCTCAGACACCTGTCAATAGTTCCTTCAATGGATTCGCTAAAGAGAAAGGAAGATGCGGCTTATATTGACAATGCCAATAGTAAGAATGTCCTCATCTCTGCTGAGAACACGTTCCGTACGGCAGTTGGTAGTAGTTGGTCTATTCCCTCTTTTGAGCGCTTGTCGATGTTGCTGGGTGCTCTTGCCGGGAACGGTACCCTTAGTAGCACTGTTCCGAAGTTTGATAGTAGACAATCTCCCACTATCGCTCCAGCAACCTACGCAGATGCCAGTAGCTATATCGTGACAGTAGGTCAGGCCCAGCAGCGTATGCTCCTTGCGATCAATGCGGCTGAGCATAGTGACCGAGTTGTATTCCATTCGTTACTTTTTCTATCCATCTCTGGTGGTGAATAAGGACTATAACCGTACGGGTAGCCGTCTGAGCATTCTTCGAGGTGAATATGCAGCCAACCTTCGCGGTCAGAAGGTCTTCCGCTTGACGATGCGCTTCTTGGGCTCTTACTCTAATGACATCGGTATCCTCTCTCCGGACGAACCTTTAGTAACTGCAGAAGCTGACCAAAAGGCCTCGGTAGCAGTTGCCTTAGATAAGATTATCGCTAAGGGTGATGACTACTGGAATGATAACCTGCGTCGTCAGGATGATATCGTCCGGGAGTTCCCCTTTGGGAGAAGGATCCTGCCACTGGTGCTATCCATCAGCAGGGAGATGCTGGATACTCTATGGGCGACATGGGTTATATAGTCTTCAACTACAGTCCCTAAGGCTCTGTTTGCCCTCTTTGGGAAGCTGGGTATGGGCTACCCCTCGAAGTCATCCCAGGGCTATGTCTCCTTGGTAAGCAGTATCCCGTGTTTGATGATGCGCGACCGTCTCTCACATAAATAGTATAGATCGATGAATATAGATATGAAGCGCTTGTGCTATGAGAAGCCCTGAGGCAGGGATTGATTCAGCTGAACTCGCCTCTTAATCTCCTCGTTTTCTTCTCTGCCGTTGATGCCGAGGTGGATCAGTTTGATGAGGGTGAAGACCTTGATGTAGTCTAAGTTTTCCCCTCCCCGTAGTCGGAATCCTACGCTTATAGGATAGCTATAAGCCTCTCCATAAAGTCATACCTCGTCTCTTCGTAGAGCGGGGTATGACTCTTCTTTTAGTCCTGTATAGAGACAGGCCCCGTGGGGACTTTTTTTATTACCTTTGCACGGGTAACTATAGCCTTGCCTCACTGGGCAAGCCCCTCCCTATAAATATTATGGTAGAAGACGAACTGCTTGGATATGATGATACCGCTTCGGTGGCCTTCATCCGCAACTATATCCCCCAGGAGCTCAAGGAGCTCCTCTCCGATGATGATATCGTTTACTTTCGTAGACCTCATCTATGACTACTACGAGGCCGTGGCTATCTGAGTGACGATGATACCGACGACGAAGAGCCCATCGAGATCGATGAGGACGAGCTGGTCGACTATGTCGTACGCAATGCCCAGAAGGATGGGGTAGGGAAGTTCGATCCCGACCAGATCCGCTTCGTCGTGCAGGGTGAGCTCGAGTACTGCGAGAGCATTAACCTCTTCGACTAATCGCCTGTGGGAAAGAACAAGCTGGCGAAGTTCGCCGAGATGGAGACCTTCCCCATGTGCTCCAGTATCCCTTCGCACGTCTGCAGCAGGAGGCCTTCCCCCTGCGTGGACGCTGGCGTGAGGACTTCTTCCACAACGACCGCCCCATCGTGCTGGAGCTCGGCTGTGGTAAGGGCGAGTACACCGTAGGTCTCGGTGAGCTGTATCCAGAGAAGAACTTCATCGGTGTGGACGTCAAGGGGCGCCCGCATCTGGACGGGTGCGAAGGCTTCGCACGAGGCGGGTATGACGAATGTCGCCTTCCTGCGTGGGGAGATCGAGTCCCTGACGAGCTTCTTCGCTCCTGGCGAAGTCGATGAGATCTGGATTACCTTCCCCGACCCCCAGATGAAGAAGGTGACGAAGCGCCTGACCTCCTCGCGCTTCATCCGTCGCTATCTCGAGGTGCTGCGCCCTGGTGGCTCCATTCACCTCAAGACCGATAGCCCCTTTCCTCTACACCTATACCAAGGCTTTCGTCGAGCTGAACCATCAGGAGATCCTGACCGATACGGCCGATCTCTATGACGGGGCTTTTCGAGGATAAGATCCTCGGGATCAAGACGTACTACGAGCGTCAGTGGCTGAGCCGTGGTCTGACGATCAAGTACCTCCACTTCATCCCCAAAGGAGCCTGCTGGTGGCTTCGTCGAGCCCGAGATCGAGATCGAGCCCGATAGCTACCGCAGCTTCAGCCGCTCACGCAGAGTCCAATAGCGCTATTCCTATGCCCATCACACTATATCCCAACCTCATCCTCGATGCCCTGCGCCGTGTCCGCTACCCAGGTACGGGGTCAGGGACTTAGTCACGGCCGGTATGGTCGAGGGACGATATCCGTATCGAGGGTATGAAGGTGAGCTTCTCGCTTATCTTCGACAAGCCCAACTCCCCTTCATCAAGTCGGTCGTCAAGGCCGCTGAGAAAAGCCATCCTCACCTACGTCAGCCCCGAGGTCCAGATCGAGGGGAATATCAGCGTGAAGGTCCCCGAGGTCGTGCCTCAGGATAGCCTACCACTGCTGCCGAAGGTGAAGAATACGCTGGCGATCTTCTCCGGTAAGGGAGGCGTCGGGAAGAGCACTGTCTCCGCTAACCTCGCCGTAGCCTTAGCCCAAGCAGGGTATAAGGTCGGGCTGCTGGATGCCGATATCTTCGGCCCTTCGCAGCCTAAGATGTTCGGCTGCGAAGACGAGCGCCCCGTCCTCGAGGACGTCGACGGGCAGGAGCTCATCGCACCCGTCGAGCGCTTCGGCGTGCGTATGCTCTCTATCGGCTTCTTCGTCAATAAGGAGAGCCCCGTGCTCTGGCGCGGTAGCATGGCGAGCAACGCCCTCAAGCAGCTCCTCACGGAGACGAACTGGGGTGAGCTGGACTATCTGCTCATCGACCTGCCTCCAGGGACGAGCGATATCCATCTGACGCTGGTGCAGACGCTCGGTCTGACGGGCGCACTCATCGTCACGACACCCCAGCAGGTAGCCCTGGCAGATGCCATCAAGGGCGTGGGGATGTTCCTCGACGAGCACGTACAAGTCCCCATCCTTGGGCTGGTGGAGAATATGGCATGGTTCACTCCTGCCGAGCTCCCACAGAACAAATACTATATCTTCGGGCGTGATGGTGGTAAGGAGCTGGCTGAAGAGCTGGACATTCCTCTGCTCGGGCAGATCCCCCTCATCCAGAGTATCTGCGAATGCGGTGATGGCGGTGAGCCCATCGCCACGCAGCGCGATAGCCTGATGGGTATCTACTTCCGCACGCTGGCACGCAATGTCGTCGAGCAGATCGAGCGTCGCAACGCTGAGCAAGCTCCGACCCAGCGCGTAGAGCTACAGAAATAAAAGAAGACGCTATAGAGCAGTGGGGCGGTCTGTCGCGCACCCCTTTGGTCCCTTGGGCTGAAGGGCGTGTGAGGAACGTCCGGGCAACGCAGAGCGCCATACTTCCTAACGGGAAGCTATCCGCGAGGGTAGGTAGGTGTAACAGAGAATGACAGCCACGGAGGACTCGATCCCCCGCGGTGATGGTGAAAAGGTGAGGTAAGAGCTCACCGGAGTGTGTAGCAATACATGCTGCCGTACATCCTATGGGTTGCAAGGTCATGTAAACCGACGCTACGAGGGTTGCTCGCCCCAGTCGGAGGGTAGACCGCACGAGGTGGTAGGTGACTACCATCCCAGATAAATGACAGACACCCGTCGGGTGGGTGACCGCCCACGGGTACAGAACTCGGCTTATAGCTCCACTGCTTCTATTGCGCGCTTCTTCTTCATATCCCTCTCATGGTAGCGGGTGTGTCCCGCTCCCCTCCTCCTTCCCTCCCGACGAGATCACTTATCCTATTCTCATTACCCTCATTCCATGCCTAACGTACTGCGGCATATAGAGGCGCAAGCCCTCGCTGCTTGGCGCTTTGTGACGCTCGATATGTGGCGCCTGACGCGCGCTTCGCTCGCAGCTCCTACCCGTCTCGGGGTGGCGACGCTGCGTGTGCTCTACATGACGGTACAGGCCTATATCGAGGAGGGTATCGGTTCGCTTGCGGGTTCGCTCACCTACAGCACGGTCCTCTCGCTGGTGCCTATCCTGGCGGTCATCATCGGTATCGCTAAGGGCTTCGGACTGCAGGAGACGGTGCGTGATGCCTTGATGCGTGCCCTCCCAGGGCATGAGGTGGAGTTCGGGAAGGCCTTTGCCTACGTCGAGAACTACCTATCGCAGGTGCAGGGTGGCCTCTTCATCGGGGTCGGTCTGGCGGTGCTCTTCTACACGGTGCTGATGCTGATCTCGACCATCGAAGATGCCTTCAATCGCCTCTGGCAAGCACCCTATGCCCGCCCTTGGTCACGCCGTGTGATCAACTACCTCGGCGCCTTCATCCTCTTCCCGCTACTGCTCACCATCTCGAGCGGTACGACGCTCTTCCTCTCCACCCTGAGTAATACCTACCTCGGTGAGCTGGGGATCATCTCAGCCCTCACGACACAGATCCTCGGTCTCGTGCCCTATGTCCTCGTGACGCTCGGCTTCGTCTGCCTGTACTTCTTCGTGCCGAACGTGCGGGTACACTTCATCCCCGCCCTCATCGCAGGGCTTATCGCGGGGATTGCCTTCCAGATCTTCCAGGCTCTCTACATCAATGGGGTGCTGTGGATCTCACGCTACAACGCGATCTACGGGAGCTTCGCTGCCGTGCCACTGGCGCTCCTCTGGATCCAGCTCTCGTGGATCATCATCCTGCTTGGGGCGCAGATCTCCTACTCCATACAGCACGTCTGGCACTTCACCTCGCCTCCCAATAGCCGTCCGCTCTCGCGCCGCTATGCCGATACCGTCTTCATCGCCCTCACAGCACGTATCACGGCGCGCTATACCTCGGAGGATCCCGAGCCTTACCGCGCAGAGACCTTGGCTGCTGCCTGCGACCTTCCGTTGAGACAGACGCAGAGGCGCTGAGCCAGCTCACACGTATGGGCGTACTCATCGAGGTGAACTACGGCAAGGACGAAGTCATGGGCGGCTACTACTGCCCCAATATCGCGCCCGACCGCCTCACGCTCGGTGTGCTCCTCGATCATATCGATCGCTTCGGTGGCGAACTCCTTTCGCTCAAGCTCAGCGGCGTGCATGCTGCCGCATGGCAGGCGCGTACCCGTGCCTATGCTGCTGTCCGTGAGCGTGCGGACGTCCTACTGCGTGACCTCGTATAGGCCACTCTATCGCTGCACTCCGCTTCGTACCCTCCGCGAGGTGTAGCAAACTACGATTGCTTATGCAGACACTTATCAAGATATTCTTCATCTTCCTCTTCTACTGGATAGGCGAATTCCTCTCCTATCTGATGGGGGGATTTGTACCTGGTAGCGTCCTCGGGATGCTCCTTCTCTTCCTTGCGCTGCAGCTGAAGCTCGTCAAGGTGCATCAGATCGACTCCCCTGCCCGTGCTCTGACGGACAACATGGGGCTCTTCTTCATCCCCTGCCGGTGTGGGGCTGATGGCGCAGCTGGATACTGTGGTGGCCAATTGGTGGGTCATCCTGGTGGCGGTCATCGTCAGCTCTATCCTCGTCATCGCTTCGGTGGCCTACGTACAGGATCAAATGGAAAGGAGGCGTAAAGTAATCATGCTCGAGCACTTCTTCCATAGCGAGGTCTTCACGATCACGTTCGTCATCGGCCTCTACCTCATCAATATCAAGATCCATCGCTGGGTGCAAGTACCTGTACTGCACTCGCTGCTGCACCCCGTGCTGGTGACGATCATCGAGCTGATCCTCATCCTCACCGCACTGAAGGTGCCCTACGAGACCTTCCGCGAAGGGAGCCGTATGATTCACTTCATGCTCGGCCCCTCGGTCGTCGCTCTCGGCTACATCCTCTATGAGCAGGTGGCGCATCTGAAGAAGAACGCGATCTCTATCATCGTCGCTATCACCATCGGTGCTATGGTGGGTATCGGCTCTATCGTCGGTGTCGGTCATCTCCTCGGCGTAAAGAGCTCGCTCATCGCTTCGCTTGCACCGAAGTCCGTGACGACGCCTATCGCGATGGAGCTGGCTGGTAACAACGGTGGTATCCCCGGGCTGACGGCGGTCATCGTCGTCTGTGCGGGTATCATCGGTAGTATCATCGGCCCTCCGATCATGAAGCTGATGAAGATCAAGAGCCCCGTGGCGAAGGGGCTGGCGATGGGTGCTTCATCGCATGGTATCGGTACGGCTGCAGCGATCCAGATGGGCGCTATCGAAGGCGCTCTGAGTGGGCTGGCGATCGGGATCATGGGGCTGATGACCTCCATCCTCCTGCCGCTCTTTGCTCGCTGGTTCGGCTAAGCATACGTCCCCAACTCGCTATCACAAGCCCCGAAGGCCTCAGGTCTTCGGGGCTTTTTTTGTACCAATTCGTAGCCACCCTCCTTCTATTTCCGTAGAGCCAATATGTAAATCTCTACCCCCTGTGTGGCAGGGTTGTGTGCATGGTTTTCGCCAATTTTCATCGAGTTGATGAGTGGGAATAATCAAATAACACTTATATTTGAATGGTTTCTATTTGCAATGCGCAAGTAGTTGTAAAATCAAGTTAAGTATAAGCGTAATTATTCTCACAACTAACCATGACTCCTAAGAAACTATGGTATGCACTGGCGGCAGTCATCCTGCTGTCGTTCGGTGTACTTGGCTTCTTCGGGCTGGAGATCTTCCGCACGATGCCACCCTTCCCAACGAAGGTGGTGACGACGGATGGCACGACGCTCTTCGAAGGTCAAGACATTAAGGACGGCCAAAACGTATGGCAGTCCATCGGTGGTCAGACCGTAGGTAGCGTATGGGGCCACGGGGCGTATATCGCTCCCGACTGGTCCGCTGACTACCTGCACCGTGAGGCTGAGCTCCTGCTGAAGAAGCTCGCCGAGCGTGACGGTCTGGACTATGCTTCACTCCCTGCCGCTGAGCAGGCTAAGTATCAGGTCCTCCTGCGTGAGGAGGTGCGTAAGAACACCTTCGACGAAGCGACGGGCGTCATCACGTACTCGCCGCTGCGTGCTGAGGTTGCTCACGAGCTGGGTGCCTACTACGCGAAGCTCTTCCTCGGCGACAATTCGCCTGAGTTCGTCAAGCTCCGCTCGGCCTACGCCCTGCGCGCTAAGAGCATCGAAGACCCCCGCAAGATGGAGCAGATGAGCGCCTTCTTCGCTTGGGCTTCGTGGGTCTGCGTCACGAACCGCCCTGGTACGGATGTCAGCTATACCAACAACTGGCCTCACGACCCCACGATCGGCAATATCGCTCCCACGTCGCTCCACCTCTGGTCGGGCTTCAGCGTGCTGATGCTGCTGACCTGCGTCGGTATCCTCGTCTACTACTATGCTCAGTCGAAGGAAGACGAGGTAGGCGTCCTGCCCACCTCTGACCCGCTGCGTGGTATGAAGCCTACGCCCTCGATGCGCGCCACGACGAAGTACATCTGGATCGTGTCGATCCTCATCCTCGTGCAGATGGTCCTCAGGGGCGATCACGGCACACTATGGGGTCGAGGGTGACGCACTCTTCGGGCTACCTATTCAGGACTTCCTCCCTCAGGCGGTATCACGTAGCTGGCACGTCCAGCTGGCTATCCTCTGGATCGCTACCTCTTGGCTGGCTACGGGGCTCTACATCGCACCTGCTGTGTCGGGTGTCGAGCCTAAGTTCCAGCGCCTCGGGGTGAATGTGCTCTTCGGTGCGCTCCTCTTTGTCGTCGTCGGCTCACTCGTCGGTCAGTGGTTCGGGGTCATGCAGAAGCTCGGCCTCATCGAGAACTTCTGGCTCGGCCATCAGGGCTACGAATACGTAGAGCTTGGCCGTCTGTGGCAGATCCTGCTGCTGGTGGGCCTCGTGCTGTGGCTCTTCCTCATGATCCGCGCACTGATCCCCGCTCTCAAGCGCAAGGATGAGAATCGCCACCTCCTGACGCTCTTCATCATCGCCTCGCTGGCTATCGCCTTCTTCTATGCTGCTGGGCTGATGTACGGCCGTCAGACGCACATGGCTATCGCCGAATACTGGCGCTGGTGGGTCGTCCACCTCTGGGTAGAAGGCTTCTTCGAAGTCTTTGCTACGGTCGTGGCTGCCTTCCTCTTCTGCCGTCTTGGTCTGCTGCGTATCCAGTCGGCTACGGTCTCGGTACTCTTCTCGACGATCATCTTCCTCTCGGGGGGATCCTCGGTACCTTCCACCACCTCTACTTCAGCGCTACGCCGACGGCGGTGCTGGCGCAGTGCTACCTTCAGCGCGCTGGAGATCGTGCCGCTGGTACTCATCGGTATGGAGGCTTACCACAACTATAAGCTCTCGAAGTCTACCGACTGGATCGAAGCCTATAAGTGGCCTATCTACTGCTTCATCGCGATGTGCTTCTGGAACTTCCTCGGGGCAGGTATCTTCGGCTTCGCTATCAATCCTCCTATCGCACTGTACTACCTGCAGGGGCTGAATACGACAGCTGTGCATGGTCACGCTGCGCTCTTCGGGGTCTATGGTATCCTGGGGTATCGGGCTGATGCTCTTCTGCCTGCGTGGTCTCTACCCTGACTACAAGTGGAATGACAAGCTCATCGGTACGGCCTTCTGGATGATCAATATCGGGCTCTTCCTGATGGTGACGGTGAGCGTCCTGCCCATCGGTATCCTGCAGGCGCACGAATCGATCACGAATGCCTACTGGTCGGCTCGCTCGGCAGAGTTCATGCAGCAGGATCACATGCAGCTGATCCGCTGGATGCGTATGCCAGGTGACCTCCTCCTCGGTATCGGGGAGCTGCTGCTGGTGGTCTTCATCTTCGGCCTGCAGTTCGGCTGGTCGCGCAAGGGTACGCGTTAGTCCCTTCACTCTATTTCGATAGCAGAGGCTATCACTGCTCCCATAGGAGCGGTGGTAGCCTCTGCTTACGTTTATACCCCGCTCACGGGAGGGCGCTCGGTGTACGAATAGGGGAGGGTGGTGTGAACCTATATGGATGCATGGGTAGGGCTGTATAGGGATGGCGAAGGATGCTATATAGCTTTGGACTGATTCCTATATAGCTTTACTTGGATTCCTATATAGCTTTGTGAAGCGACCTATATTAGGTTGTTGCTCCGCGTAGGGATAAAAAGTTGTGGA
>BNJT01000210.1_pt1 | contig 129041 bp, 225 predicted proteins | sample 8540491 | NCBI WGS metagenome assembly BNJT01 (sample SAMD00202455, study PRJDB9452) | human saliva metagenome | host: Homo sapiens | reverse complement strand
TTGACTTTCAAAATATTTTTACTATATAATAGACTTAGATATAGTAGCTTAGAAATAGAGGTGAAGAATATGGAAACTTATAGAAACTATAATAGAGAGGATTTTCAATAAAATTCTTTCAGCTAAAATTACAAAAAAATTACTTAGAACAGCTACTGTACTAGCTGCTTTTAGGTATATTAAACAAAAACATTTTAAATTATAAAAAAATAATGGTGTTGAGAGTTTTCAACACCATTTTTATTTTATTATTTAGTTTTTCCTATATTTGCCAAAAATACCATTTACAAATTCATAAGACTTTTCATTACCATATTCTTTAGCTAACTCAACTGTTTCATTAGCAACAACTTCAATAGGGAGTATTTGCCTTTCAAAAAAACTCATAAGTTGCTATGATTAATAAAGTTCTTTCTACAAGTCCTATTCTTTCATAAGCCCAATTTTGAGTATTAGCTTTTGATAGTATCTTTGATATTATCGTAGTTTTCACTTATTCCTTTAACAGAAGTTTGTAAAAAAACTTTAATTGACTTTTCACTTAAAGTTGAAACAAAAATCTTCATTGTTAGATAAGTAAATATCAAAAGCTTTTTCTAATTCTTCAGAAGTTGATTCAGTTGCTTCAACTCCAAAAAAACTATTTTTAAAAAGTTCTTCTCTTACAAGTCTTATTCCAGCTTTTTGTTTTTTTCTTAGTTTCTTCTCCAAAAAAATTTCTTTCATTTGATTAATCCTCTTTTAATCTATTTATAATCATTTTTTTCATCTTTTTTTGTAAATGAAGAATCTCCTAACTTATAGCCTATAAAAAGCAAATGCAAAGATTACAATAGCTTTTAATATACCATAATTGACTACAGTTAGCCCAACTATGAAAGCCTAAAAATAGACCCGTAGACTTTTTCTCCAATTATTAATAATCTTTTTTTACTAGTAAAACTTCTAAAAATATTATCTGGCAACATTAATTATTCACCTCTACATTATCTCCCTCAACATTTACAGCAGGGACTTCATTAGAAGCTTTCGTCATTTGTTTTTTTCTTTTTCTCTTGCTTCAATTTTTTTACTATATTGACTACAACTTTGTTAACATCTACTCCTAGATTTTTCCATTAAGTCTGTTTTTAATTAAATTTTGAAGATATGAAATCTTATTAGCTATATTCATTTTTAGCAAGTAACTCACATTTGATATTTATTAAAAACTTATTTACCTTTTTAGTTCACTAACTGTTTTTTTATACCCTGTTATATCAGGATCTCTTCTCAATAAATCCATAACATAATTATTGATAGTAGCCTTTTGATATTTTTTTAATGTTCCATTTTCAGTCTTTTCTTTCATAATCTTTTTTTCTTTCAAATAGACTAAAAAAATTTGATAATACATATAAAAAGATATAGAGCAGCTAAAACTAAAAATAATCATCTTTATATTGGAAACTTGTTATCTTTTTCCAGCATAAAGGGATTATCATATACAATTTGACCTGGTAAAAGTATGTAGTTTAAAGCAACTAGAGATATTAAAAAAATATTCCCTATCCAAGCAAAGAAAAAAATATTAATTTTTTTCAACATAATATATACCACCTAAAAATTAGTCTTCGTATTCTTCAGTTGTTTCTTCTTCTGTTACTTCTTCTACTTTAATATTTTTGAATGTAAACATTAACTTCAACAACTTTTTAGTCCACTTAATTTAGATACTTCTTCTAAAAACTGCTTTTTTTGAACATGCTTCAGCAACTTTAGGAATTCTGATAACCATATTTTTATAACTACAGTAAACTTCTATACTACATTCTACTTCTCCAACTTCAACTTTAACTCCATTAGTAGGTCTTTTTACCAAGCATTTTTACTAACTTCATCAACAACTCCACCAGCTAGTTTGTAAACACCTTCAACATCTCCTGCTGCTTTTGCTGCTATCGTTTTTTTACCACTTCATCTGCTATTCTTATATTTCCTAATTCTGACATAAAAAAACACCTCCATAGTTCTTCTTAAGCATTAATTTTAAATACTTCTTTAAAAAAATTAAAAACTCTTATATTTTTTTATTTTAACATAAAAATGAACAGTTTTACAATAGAAAAAAAGAGAACCCTTTTATAGTTTCTTATTCCAAAAAGTCCTCTAAAATCTTAATTAAATATTACTTTGCATACTCCACTGCTCTTGTTTCTCTTAGAAATAGTAACTTTAATTTGTCCTGGATACTGCATAGTATCTTCTATTTTTCTTAGCCACTTCTCTTGACATTAGAGTTGCTTCATCATCACTAACTTTATCAGGATTGATCACTATTCTTAGTTCTCTTCCTGCTTGAATAGCATATGATGATTCTACTCCATCAAAAAGAGTTAGCAATTTCTTCAAGATTTTTCTAATCTCTTAATGTAGGCAGTTAAAGTTTCTCTTCTAGCTCCAGGTCTTGATGCAGATACAGCATCAGCAGCTTGAACAAGAATAGCTTCAACAGTTTCAAATTCAACTTCATTATGGTGAGCCATTACAGCATTTACAACTTCTTGTTTTTTTCACCAAATTTCTTTACAAATTCTCCACCAACAATAGCATGTGAAGTTTCTATTTCATTTACTAGAACCTTACCTATGTCATGAAGTAGACCTCCTCTTTTTGCAAGCTCTACATTAGCTCCTATTTCAGCAGCCATTGTTGAAGCAATTTTTGCAACTTCTATTGAGTGAGTCAATACATTTTGACCATAGCTTGTTCTATATTTTAATCTACCTAAAGTTTTTTTATAATTTCAGGATGCATAGATGGTATAGAAAGTTCTATTAAAAGCTTCCTCACCAGCAGCAATTATTTCTTTTTCTACTTCTTTTCTACATTTATTTACAATTTCTTCTATCTTACCTGGGTGTATTCTACCATCAGTAATCAATTTTTCTATTGTAAGTCTTGCAATTTCTCTCTTAACTCCATCAAAACATGATAGTACAACAGCTTCTGGAGTATCATCTATAATAACATCAACTCCTGTTAGAGCTTCAATTGTTCTTATATTTCTTCCTTCTCTACCAATTATTCTACCCTTCATTTCATCATTAGGTAGGTTGATAACAGATACTGTTGCATCTGCCACATAGTCTGCTGCTGCTTTTTCCAATAGCAGTTGATAGAATTTTTTTGGCTAATTTTTTTTCTTTTTTTCTTCATCAAGTTTAGTTTCAAACTCTCTTATAGTTATAGCCATATCATGAGTAAGTTCTTCTCTTATTTTACGTAGTAAAGATTTCTCTTGCTTCTGCTTTACTAAGTTCACTCACTCTTGAAAGTTCTTCTTCTTGTTTTAACTTTTTAATTCATCAATTTCTTTTTCTTTTTGCTTCAAGTTCATTATTAATTTTTTTCTAATTCTAAACTTTTTGTTTTCAGCTTTTTCAATTTTTTTCCATCTAAAATTTCTTCTTTTTTTACTATTCTAGCTTCTTTTTGAGCTATTTCATTTTTTTAAATTTCTGGCTTCCTTTTTCAACCTCTTCTTTTTATTTGGTAAGCTTTTTCTTTAGCCTTTAATTCAATTTCTTTAGCTTTAGAACCAGCATCTTTTTTTCTGCTTCTTCTACAATTTCTTTTTGCTTTTTAATTTAGCTTTTTTTCTACTTCATCTTCTAAATCATTTAGCTTTTTCAATTTGTCTGTCTATAACAGATTTTTTTAAAAGAATACTGCAAAGACTAAAAGCTAAGGCTAATATAGTTAAGCCTAAAAAAATATCAATAAATTCATACACTACCCCTTCAGACTACTTTATTTGAAACTTTTTTTAATGCTTCTTCCTCATTTTTTTGTATATTTCAAATATTTCATCTAGACCAATGGTTTCAAATATAGTTTGGATATGTTTATTAAGATTTACTATCTTAATATCTCCTCCTATTTCTCTAACTGCTTTGTAACTTTCCTCTCAAAAATTCCCATAGCTAGACTGTTGATATGGATAAGTCCTTTAAAATCAACAATATACTTATTGATATCTTTTTTTCAATAAGTCTACTAAAAGTCTCTTTTTAATTTAGGGGCAACAAAAAGCATCTAATTCTCCGTTAATCTCTATAATTTGTATATCATCTTTCATTCTTTCTAAAAATTTCAAAGTTATTTTCCATTTTATACTGCCTCCTTAATCTTTTCTCTACCTTAATAATAGTACCTTTACTTTTCTTTTCAATCTCAAAAAAACATCCACTAACTTTCTAGCAATTGATAAACCAAATCCCACCGTCTTCTTTTACTGTCTAAACTTTCATCAAAACCTCTACCAAAGTCTTCAACAGTTAAGAAAAATAGTGTTATTATAATAATTTAGCACTACTTCTATCTCACCTTGACTATCGCTATAAGCATGCTCTACTGCATTAGTAGTTAGTTCATCTACAACTGACAGTAGTTGTATTTCATCTAACTCACTTATATTATGTTCCCTGAGATAAACTCTGATCATAGCTCTAACTGTGGATAAACCCTCTAAAAAAAGATGGAATAAATATTTTAATTTTATTTATTTCTTCATCAAAAATTGTTCATAGGGCTCACTCCTTTTCTTTTTAAGTCAAATATTAACCATTTCTTATTTTGTTTGTCATAGATAAAGATCAAATCAAAATAATAAGTATCTTCGTTCATATTCAGAGCTAATATCGAACTAGGATACTCAGTTGTATAAGATGGCTGAGACACAAATATATTCAATTTTTGTAAAGTCGATATTTTGTAATTTTTTTCTAAAATATATCTGTTTCTATAACTATCTTTTTGTGTTCTCTTTAATGTAAGCAAGATTATTTTCACTTAAATTACTCTTTATCTTGTCTTTAAATAAAATCAATGCTTGTTTTTTTCATTTTGAGAAAAAAACCTTTTTGTACATAGTTATTATTAGAGCATGATATTAATAAAAAAACCATTGCAATTAATAATATAATTTTTTTCATAATAGACACCTCTACCTTTTTTTATCATATCACATAAAAAAATAATTAAAATCAAGACTTGATATTAAACAATGTGTGTACTCTTTTTAACAACTTCATCTTCTGAAACCTCTGAAAGATTAAACCACACATATTCTTTATCAGCCTTAAACCATGTAAATTGTCTCTTAGCATAATGTCTTGAATTTAATTTTATTTTTATAGCTTGCTTCTTCAAGACTACTAAGCCCATTAAAAATAATCTATAAGTTCATTATAGCCAATTATATTTAAACTATATAATTTTTCTCCATATATTTTGTAAAGATTTTTCTACCTCTTTAACTAAGCCTTCTTCAAACATTATGTCAACTCTTTTTATTAATTCTATCATAAAGTTCTTCTCTGTTTCTTTCCAAGGCTATCTTTAAAAAGTTAAAATTATTGTTCTTAATATTCTTTTTTTGAAAGCTCTGAAAAATTTTTTTATTAGTCAACATAAAAAAACTTCAACAACTCTTTCAAGTCTAACTCTATTGTTAGGGTGAATTTCTTTTGTTGCTTCCTCATCATATTTTAAAGCTAGTTCAAGCAAAGTTTGATTATCTAAACTTGCTAAATATTCTCTAGTTTTTTTATCTGCTTCTGGTAAAACAGATAGTCCATTAGTCACTGAATTTATATATAGTCCTGTTCCTCCAACTAACATGAAAATTCTTTTTCAGGATTTTTGATTTCAATATCTTATTTACATCTTTTTCAAAAATTCCCAACACTGTATTTTTGCTATTGGCTCAACTATATCTATTAAATGATGTTCTACTCCTTGCTTTTTCTTTTTCACTTATCTTAGCAGTTCCAATATTTAAGCCTTTATAGACTTGAGCAGAGTCGGAAGAAATTATCTCAGCATTCAATAATTTTGCTAAATCTATTGAGATTTTAGTTTTTCCAACTCCAGTAGGTCCTGCTATAACAATAGCCTTATTCAAAAATATTCAAACTCTACATCTGCTATTTTTTTACTGTATCTCCATCTTGTACACCAAATTCTTGTAGAGCTTCCTCCATTCCTAAATTTCTCATCATATGTAAGAAAGTAATAAGTGATTCATCGTCCATACCTATTACATATTTTTGCTAAAACATCATCTACTATTCTTCCACCAACAACTATTGCATCTTCTTCATCTCTTGTGATTTCAAAGTCTTCTTTTTCTATCTTCAATTCTTTTTAATAATTTTTGTGATATCTACTTCTTCTTCTAAAGGTTCTCTTTCAATTTTAGATAACATATCATATGTTTTTATATAAAAATTTCTTTTTAGACCTTCATTTAAAAGCACTGATACAGGATAGATTTCAATTCCTTTTTTTCTGCTAAATAGCTTTTTAAATTTTTTTCAAATTTTTTTCCATATCCCAAATTAAATCCATTTTATTAGCAATAACTATTTGTTTTTTTATTTGCTAATTTTTTTCACTGAATTTTCTTAATTCTTCATTGATTTTTTTCAAAAATCTTCAATACAATCTCTACCTTCTATTTCAGCAGCATCAACTATATGATAGATCATTTTACATCTTTCAATATGTCTTAAGAATTTATCTCCTAGTCCTACACCTTCATGAGCACCTTCAATAAGCCCTGGTATATCTGCTATAACAAAAGATTTTCCTTCTTCTAGTCTAACAACTCCAAGTTTTGGCTCAAGAGTTGTAAAGTGGTAGCTTCCTACCTTAGAGTTTGCAGCTGAAACCTTATTTATAAAGCTTGATTTTTCCAACTGATGGATATCCAACAAGAGCCACATCAGCTAAAAAGTTTTAATTCTAGCTTAACTTTTATCTCTGCTCCTTCTCCACCTTTTTCTGCAATCTTTGGAGCTTTTCTTACAGAGTTTTTAAAGTGCACATTTCCATATCCACCCTTTCCACCTTTTAGTAAAACTCTTTGCTCACCATTTTCATTCATATCAAGAATTAATTTCCCTGTTGTGAAGTCTCTAACTTGTGTACCAACTGGAACTTTAATAATTAAATCTTCACCTTTTTTTTCCATACATTTGCTTCTTTTTGTCCATTTTCTCCATTTTGAGCTTTTAAATAATTTTCTTAAATTTAAAGTCAATAAGAGTGTTGATATTAGAATCAGCTACAAAGACTACATCTCCACCTTTTCCTCCATCTCCACCATCTGGACCTCCAAATTGAATAAATTTTTTTCTCTTCTAAAAAGCTGCTGAACCGTCTCCACCATTCCCAGCTTTAACTGTTATAATAACTTCATCTATAAACATTATTTACCTCACTTTTTTTAAATTTTATAATAAAAAAAGAATATTTCTAAACAGGCTACTTTGACGTCATTAATATTGAAAGAGCCTTTGTGGAGCTCTTGAAATATTAATGGCTGACAAGTAACCAATTAGAAAAATTTGAGTTAATTATAAATTTTTTTTATTCTTTTTTTATTATACCAAATTTTTTTATACATCTGCTATTTTATTTTTTTCAAGAAACTTTCAATTCTGATGACAATAAATTATCATTTTTCATAATTAAGAATCAAATGAAAAAAAGGAGCATCTTTTTCTAACAATTCTAAAAAAATTCTGTCCCCCTCCCAAAGATTTAACTTTATATATTTCAGATTTATCTATCCATTTTAAATCTCCTCTGAACATTCTTGGATTTCTCCAGAAAAAAATTTTTTTAGAAGTATATAAATACATATCTAGTGGCTCATCATCATTATAATTAAAAAAATTACTATGCCTCTATGAACATAGTCTATTAAATCTAGTCCTGTTTCTTCTTTTACTTCTCTTATTAGGCATTGCTCAGGAGTTTCTCCCTTTTTCTAATTTTCCTCCCACTCCTAACCATTTATTTTTTTATTTATATCATTTTTCTTTTTTTGTTCTATGTAACATAAGATATTTATTTTCTTTTTTTCTAAATAACATAGGGTTGTTATCATATATTTCCTCCCTTACAAAAACATTTCAAATTCTTCCTGCCAATTATTAGAAATATGCTCAAAGTAAAAATTCAAAAAGTTTTTTTCTAAACTTTTCTTCAACAAATTTTACTATTTCATCATAGTTATTATTTGCTTTGAGCTTCATTTAAACTATTGTAATATTCTAATCTATCTTCATTTTTTTATTATACAAATAGGATATCCTGCTTTCATAAGTTCAAAATTCATTACCAATCTACCTGTTCTTCCATTTCCATCAGAAAAAAAGGATGTATTTTTTTCAAAATTAGCATGAAATTTAGCTATCTTTTTCAATAGCATTTTTCATTTGAAGAAAAAAATAATCTTTTAAAATTTTTTTCTAAATCTTCTTCCACAAAAAAATAGGATCAGATGTTTCAAAAAGTTGAACCTACTATCTTGTTTTTTTAAATTTTTTTAAATTGCCCAGCAATCTCAGGATCAACTGGTCCCAAAAATAAGACTATGAAATTCTTTTGATAAGTCTAAGAGATAAAAACTTCATTTTCTTTAATTATATTATTCAAAAAGTTAATAGCATATTCTTGTCCCTTTTAACTTCAAGATGGTCTTTTTAAAAGGTTTTTCCTTTTACAGTTACCCCGTATTCTAATATAACTTCTGTTTCCTGTCTTGTAAGAGAGTTACCTTCAATAGCATTAGTATTATATATAAAAATCATTTCTTAAAAGTATTTTCAATTCTAGAAAGTATAGATTTTTTTGAATAGGTCTTTTTGAGTTTAAAAAAACTTTTATAAAGTTCTATTTTTCATTTCCCTTCTCCTTTTTAGATATCAACTCTTTAATAATATCAATTTTTAACTTCTTCTAAGATATAGCAAATATTACTTGTATTCTTTTTAGTAGAGCTCTTAGATAATCTCTCAGACTTTAACTTATTTAAATTCTTCTCATTCAATGTAAAGTGTCTTGCAAAAGTTATTTTATCACTTTTATTTTTATCTTTTTCTCAGGAATAAAAACTCCTTCTATATCTGGATTTAAAAATATAAGAAGATATTCCTTTTGTTTTGTGTATTTCTCTATATCTTTAAATAATTTTTAAATCATCTGGATTAGAAGATATATTATCAGTATCTATTACAAAAATAACTTTAGAATTTCCAGAAAAATTTATTTTTCTTTTCTTCAATTTTCTTTTCCATTTTTAAATAATTTGTTTTTCCCATTCATAGAAATAAAAAGTTAATTTATTACCATTTTCTTTTCAATTCAGAATATAATTTATCTATTAATTTTCTAATATATAACTCATCAGTGTCGCCCTCATGAATAAATATAGTTTGAAAATATGACATATTAAACACCTTCTTCATTTGAAAAATTTCATAGAAGTCAGATTCAACTATATTAAAAAGGAAGACCTTTTACATAACCTTCTCTATATTTATTAAAAACAGAACTGTTCCCATTTTTTTATCCAAGGTATAATCTCTTTATTTTCATTTATAAAATCAATAGAATTATTATATTTTCTTAAAGTATTTAATAAAGTTGTATTATGAGTTGTAAAAATTAATTGACCTTTTCCTTCTTCTGAAAAATTCAATAATTTTATTCAAATATACATCATGTATGCTAGAATCAATTTTCATCAATTAGAACTATCCCTCCATTTAATATTTTATCAAGATAAGAATGAAGCACAAATAAGAGCTTTATTCCTTGACTTTCAAAAGAATAACTTATTTCTAAATCTTTGTAATTAAAAATATATTTAGATAATAATACTCACTGTCATCCTTTTTAATAAAATTTATTGAAGACAAATCTTTTTGAAAAGCTTTTAAAAATTTTGTTTTTCTTTCAAAAATCTTTTTAATAACTTCTAATATCCCTTTTTCTTTGGAATTCTCATATCATATCTGTCATCTATGTCAGTTAAATTAAGTACATCAAGCATATTGTATTGATATCTATCTGTTTTTATATAAAGATTTTTGAAAAAGTTAAATAGATTATTAAAACTTTCTTTGTCATCATCTCTTAAAGCTATGTCCTTTATAATATTTTAAAAATACTTCTTTTATTCAAAAGATTTTTAGAGCTATCCTCAATAAGAGTAGTATTTTCAAAAGAGAGTTATTTAAAAATACTTCCATTTTCGATTATTAATTCACTAGATTTATAGTCTGTTTTATTGATTCTTTTTGAAATAAATATGTCACTATGTTTTATTTCAAGTTCCATATTATAAATATATTTTTTTATGATTTTTTATCAAAAAAACAGCTAAAAAGTAATTTCAATTTTCATTTTTATATTTTTTTATTTATTAATTTATGGAGTAAACTTAGATTTTCAATATCCGTTAAATAATAGTTGTTAATAACTATATTTTTATTATTTCTATTGATTTAAAAATAGCTGTTTTTCCTATTCCATTTTGACCAAAAATACCTTTAATATTGTAGTTAATAGGAGAAAAATTTTTAAATCTTTTTATAAAAAAATCAATTTCAATCTTTTTTTCAATATTCTTAATTCCATTTAGTTTTAAATTTAATAAAAAGTAATTCATAAATCCTCCTTATAAAAATATACAAAATGTATATTTTTATAATAATACTATTTAAATATTTTGTCAAATGATTATAAATATTATTTTCTATAAATAAAAAGTCAATATATAGCTAAAAATAAAAGAAAACTTTTAGGAAGTGAAAAAGTGGAAAATATTTTTACTAGAAGCATTGAAAAACAAGTAGTATAGATTTTAATATAGATTCAGATGAGAAATATCGATATGAGTTAATAGCCAATGGAGAAGAAAAAGATTGTTACAAGACTTAGAAAAATACTTTTGAGGATTGTGATGAATTTGTAATCTCTGTTGCTTTTATAACTATGGGAGGTATTTCTCTTTTTTTGGAAGAATTAAAAAAATCTTGAAAATAAAGGAATTAAAAGGAAAAAAATTTTAACAGGAGATTATTTAACTTTTCACAGAGCCAAAAAGCCTTTAAAGAAAGCTCCTATCATACAAAGAAATATAGATTTAAAAGTTGCAACTAATAGAAAACATCATACTAAGGCATATTTCTTTAGAAAGGGAAATATTTGGACTTTTAATTGTAGGAAGTAGTAACTTAACTCAAGGAGCTTTGACTGTTAATTTTGAATGGAATATAAAGGTAAATTCTCTTGAGAATGGAAAGATAGTTAAATCAGTTTTAGAAACTTTTTAATAAAGAATTTGATAATTTAAAAAAACTTTAACAGAAGAAGATATAGAAAAACTATCAAAAAGATATGAACAACTTAAAAACTTAATTGAAGCTAATAATCAAAAATATAGATTTGAATGAAATTAAGCCTAATTCTATGCAAGTACAAGCCTTAAAAAAATTTGGAAGAAACAAGAAACAGAAAACGATAGAGCCTTGCTTATCAGTGCAACAGGAACTGGAAAAAAACCTATCTTTCAGCCTTTGATGTGAAACAAGCTAAGGCAAAGAAGATACTTTTTGTAGCACATAGAAAAGTTATTCTTGAAAGATCTAAAATCAGTTATCAAAGAATTTTAAAGGATAAAAAAAGCTAGAAATTTTTTTGATTCTAATTTTCAAATAAATGATAAAGATGAAGTAGTTTTTGCTATGGTACAGACTTTAAATAAAGAGAAAGAAATTTGAAATATTTTTTTCCAAAAGACTACTTTGACTACATCATTATAGATGAAGTCCATCATGGAGGAGCTAAGACCTATCAAAGTATTTTTGAATATTTTAAACCTAAGTTTCTATTAGGGTATAACTGCAACTCCTGAAAGAACAGATGACTTTAATATTTATCAACTATTTAATTACAATGTCGCCTATGAAATTCGTTTGCAAGATGCTATGAAAGAAGAACTGTTTATGTCCTTTCCATTATTTTTGGAATTTCAGATATTGTAATTGATGGTGAAAGCATAGATGAAAAAAACATCTATAAAAAATCTTACTTCTGATGAAAGAGTGAGACATATTTTAGAGAAAAAGTAAGTATTACTCATATAGTGGAGAGAAATTACATTGCCTAGTTTTTTTGTTTCAAAGGTTGAAGAAGCTAAAAATATTAGTTGAGAAATTTTTTTAGAACAAGGTGTAAAAAGCCCTTGCTTTAAGTTCTGAGAATTCTGATAATGAAAGAGAAGAAGCTATAAGGAAAGCTAGAAGAAGGAGAAATAGAATATATCATATCTGTAGATATATTCAATGAAGGGGTGGATATACCTTGTGTCAATCAAGTGATACTTTTTAAGACCTACCACTTCTGCAATAGTATATATTCAACAACTGGGTAGAGGTTTAAGAAAGCATAAAAAATAAAGCCTATACTGTAGTTTTAGATTTTATTGGTAACTATGAGAAAAAAATTTCTTAATTCCAATAGCCATATCTCAAAAATAATAGCTACGATAAAGACTTTATGAAAAGATTTCTTATGAATGCAACTGACTTTTTAGCTGGAGAAAGCTCTATAAGTTTTGATGAAATTTCAAAGGAAAGAATTTTTGAAAAATATCAACAAGGTTAATTTTTCTAATAGAAAAACTTATAGAAGAAGACTTTTAAATTACTTGAAAGTCAATTAGGTAGAATTCCTTATCTCTATGATTTCTATATAAAGAATATGTTGTCACCCACTGTGATTTTTAAAGTACAAAAAAAGATTATGATGAAGTCTTAAAAAAATATAGCACCTAAATATAGGGCAGGTTCATTAAATAGCATTGAAAAAGAAATTCTTGATATTTCTATCTACTTTCTTTACTCCTGCAAAAAAAGAGTACATGAAATGTTGATATTAAAAAGAAATATTTGTTAAAGAAAAAAATTAAATCTAGAAGAAGTTGAGAAAAATATTGAAAGATAGATATTCTTTGATTAATCAAGAGAATAATATAAAAAAATGCTTTTGAACATCTATCTAAAGAAATATTTATTACTCTATCTACAACAAAAGTCTTTTGAGCCTGTGCTATACAGAAAAAGAGAATTACTATTTCTTAGATGAGAATTTTTAAAAACTCATATAGTACTAACCCTTATTTTCAAAAATTTTTAATAGATGACTTAATAAAAATATAATCTAGCTTTTTGCTGAAAAATAACTACAATAATTTTTGCAAAAGAAAGCATAAAACTTTTTGGAGAATATACTAAGCAAGAAGCTTTTTGGTATCTTAATTTGAATTTTTAATAATGGCTTTCCAAGTTAGTGGTTACACTCCTTTTGAAAATGAAAGAAAACTTTTAATTTTTATCACTATGGATAATTTATCTGAAAGAGCTGACTATTCAAAATGAATTTTATGATGCTCAAACTTTCAGTTGGTTTTCAAAAATCTAGCCGTTACTTGAAAAAAAGATAATAAACTGACTATTGAAGGTAAGATTGCGGAAAAATTTCTATGAGATAAATGTTTTTGTAAAGAAAAAAATAATGGAGAAAAATTTCTACTATTTAGGAGATGTTGAAAAAGGTTCTATCTGCTAAAGAAATAAAGGATAGTCAAGGGAAATCTATGGTTAAATATTTTTTTAAGTTGAAGAAAGATGTCAAAAAAGAATTGTTAGACTACTTCAATATGTAAAAAAATATTTGACAGAATAACAAAAATAAATTCTATAATGTAAAAAAATAAGTTAATTTTTTTAAAAACAATAAATTTAAAAAGGGAGATGTTTAAGATGAAAAAGAGTTATTAACACAACAAATGCACCAGCTGCACTAGGACCTTATTCTCAAGCTATTGAAGCAAACGGAGTTTTATACGTATCAGGACAAATTCCTTTTGTTCCAGCAACAATGACATTAGTTTCTGAAGATGTTGAAGAACAAACAAAACAATCTTTAGAAAAACATAGGAGCTATCTTAAAAAGAAGCTGGATATGAATTTTAAAGATGTCGTTAGTGCAACAGTTTATATCAAAGATATGAATGATTTTCACTAAAAATAAATGGAGTTTACGACAAATATTTAGGTGAAGTTAAACCTGCAAGAGCTTGTGTTGAAGTTGCTAGATTACCAAAAAGATGTAAAAAGTTGAAATTGGAGTTATAGCTGTTAAATAGTAATATTATGTAATAGATTAAAGAGTAAGTAGGGACAATAGTCTGAAAACTCTTTTTCATTGACAATTATAGCCATATATTGTACCATAAGAATAAGAAACAAATAGGTGCTTATTGGCTTAATAAAGGAAGTTAGGGTGAGAATCCCACACAGCAAATGCTACTGTATGGTGGACGAAATTACAATAACCACTGGGAAACTGGGAGCGTGTAAAAGTAGGTTGAAACTAAGTCAGGAGACTTACCATTATTAATATGATTAGGCATCTTCTGTTTCCTAATCTTTTTATTTTATGCGTAAAAATATCACATATTTAAGAGGAGGAAGTATGAAGAAAAAAATTTATTAAATAGTGCAAGAACACTCGTGACTCTAGCACTCGTAGGGTGTTAGTCATGAGACTATGTACTCGTAGAGTATGAATTGCACGAAGATTTTAGTAAGCATATAGGGAAACTTGTATGTAGACACGGAGCAAAAACCGTGCAACAAAGAAACTGAATTGCTGGGAACTCTTAAAAGCTAGTATGACCACAACATAATACCCTAAGTGAGAATATGGTATAAGTGTGATGGTGGCGAAAGCAGAAAAATATATTAGATGGTGCAAGGTTAAACTCTAAAACATTATGATAATAGACAATCAGCAGCTAAGCCTGAAAAGGAAAGTTCAACGACTATCCCTCGTGAGGGGAGTACAATACAAGCGATTGGTATTGGAAGTGGTTTCGCCTAAGGTGTTGAGATACACTATGGATAAGATATAGTCTGTGCTTGTTAGAGATAACAAGAAGTTCAAGGCTAATCTCCTTAATTTATTAAGGAGTGTATATGCAAGAGAACTGCATAAGTAGTAGCGAACTTATGTGAACGACGCTTCCCACTGTTGTGGGGTTTTAAAAACTTTAAAAATATTTAAAAATAAATAAAAAAACATTACTTTTTAATGGATAAAATGTAGAATATATGGTATAATATCTCTGATAAAAAAAGGAGGTGATTATATATGTATTTAACATTAAAACAACAAGTAAAAACATCTTAGTAAAAAAAGAGTTTAGAAATTTAAAATATTTGTGCCATATAGCTAAGAATTTAAAAAAATCAAGCTATATACAATGTTAGACAACACTATTTTTAACAATAAAAAAAGTATTTAAGCTATAATGAAAAACTATAAGATACTTAAAAAATAGTGAGAACTATAAGAAGTTAAATTCTAATATGGCTCAACAAATTTTTAAAAAGAAGTAGATGAAAGTTTTAAATCATTCTTTGCACTTTTAAAAACTTGCTAAGAATGGTCAATATAACGGTAAAAATAAAAATTACCTAATTATCTTGATAAAGATGGTTTTACAACTCTTGTTATAGGTTTTGTTAGATTAAAAGATGATATGCTGATAGTTCCTTATTCAAATTCATTTAGAAAGGCACATGAGGAAATCACAATAAAACTGCCATCAGTATTAAAAAGACAAGAAGATAAAAAGAGATTAGAATAATACCAAAACAACATTCTAGGTACTTTGAAATTCAATACATTTATGAGGTAGAAGAAGTTCAAAGGGAATTAAATGAAAAATAACGTACTAGGAATTGATTTAGGTATAGACAATCTTTGTACTTGTGTTACAAATACTGGAGCTTCATTCATAATAGATGGTAGAAAATTAAAATCAATAAATCAATACTATAATAAGATAAATGCAAAATTACAAAGTATAAAAAGATAAGCAAAAAGATTGAGCGCACAACATTAAGGCAAAAAGAGAATAACTAGAAAGAGAAATAATCGTATAAATGATTATCTTTCAAAAGCAGCAAGAACAATTGTAAATTATTGTCTTAATAATGATATAGGAAAACTAGTTCTAGGATATAATGAAGATTTTCAAAGGAAATCAAATATTGGAAGTATAAATAATCAGAACTTTGTAAATATACCATATGGAAAAATTAAGAGATAAATTAATATATCTATGTAAACTATATGGAATAGAATTTAAACTACAAGAGGAGAGTTATACATCAAAAGCAAGTTTCTTTGATAGAGATAAAAATTCCAATATATGATAAAGAAAAATCTACAAGAATATGTATTCAGTGGAAAAAGAATAAAAAGAGGACTATATCAAACAAGCGGAGGTAAACTCATAAATGCAGATTGTAATGGAGCATTAAATATTCTAAGAAAAAAAGTAAAGTTGTGGACTTAAGTGTCCTATACAATAGAGGTGAGCTGAACACACCTAAAAGAATAAGGGTAGTGTAAAGCTATCAAACTTCTTAGAAAATTTTTAAATATTTTTTTAAAGATTTTTGGAACCCGCAACTCTAGCACTCGTAGGGTGTCAGTCGTGGGAAGTTCAGGTTATTGGCTTTAATTGTATTAGGAAGTATGAGTGCTTTTGCAGAAGAAACTCCTGTTTTGGAGCTTAAACAAACAGTTGTAACTTCTGATAGTTTTGGAACTTCTGTTCGTGAAACAACTAAAAATATGACAGTTGTAAATGCAAAAGAAATTAAAGAAAAAGGTGCAAAAACTATTGCTGATGCACTTAGAGGAGTACCTGGAGTTGTTGTTAGAGAAATGGACGGTTCTTCTCCAACAATAGATTTAAGAGGTTCAGGAGCAACAGCACAATTTAATACTGTTATTTTGTTAGATGGGTATACCTGTAAGTGGACTTGCAGGATTTAATTTGAATTCTGTTCCAGTTGAAGAAATTTCAAAAATAGAAGTTCTTCAAGGAGCAGGTGCAGTTATGTATGGAGATGGAGCTATTGGTGGGGTAGTAAATATAATCACTAAAGCACCAACAAACAAAACTGTATATGGTGGAGCAGGATTAGAAGTAGGTTCTTGGAGAACTATAAGAGAAAATGTTCATTTAGGTGGAAAAGTAGGAGATAAACTTCTATTAAATGCTTCTTATTCAGGAAGTACATCTAAAGATTATAGAGACAGAAGTCCCCAATATGAAAAACAAGAAAGATAAAACAGATAGTCTTTTGGTTAAGAGGAAAATACTTATTAGATAATGGAAGTATTGCAATCAACTATAATCATAGTGAAGATAAAGATTACTATACAGGTTCTTTAAGCAAAGAACAATTTGATAAGAACCCAAGACAAGTAGGTTCTTGGAGTGGTTATACTTATGGTATAAATGATATTGTCAATGCTAAATACAATCAAAAAATAAATGATAAAATTGATATTTTCCTAACAGCTGGATACTATCATAATAAAGATAAATTCAAAAATAATTCAACTTCTGAATATTTCTTAAGACCAGAAGTTAAATACACTTATGCAAAAGATAGTTATGTTACATTGGGACTTGACTATAGAGATGGAAAAAGAGATTTTAAAGATGATGTCTTTGTAAATGGAGTAAGTCAAAAAGCTCCTGATGATAAAAGAGAATCATTTGCAGGTTATATTACAAACAAATCAACTTTTGGTAAGTGGCAATTTACTCAAGGTTATCGTAGAGAAAAAAAGTTAAATATGAATATAGTTCAAAAAGTTTACAATCCTATGACTTGGCAATTAAGTGAAATAAAAACCTCAGTCAGCTGACTATGCAAGTAATGATAGCTTTTGAATTTGGAGTAAACTACTTATATTCTGATACAGGAAATGTTTTCTTTAACTATACAAGAGCTTTAAGAACTCCAACAATACAAGATGCTGGAGCTTGGTATGGACCTGTAAAAACTCAAAAAGAATGATATCTTTGAAATAGGACTAAGAGACGCTTACAAGAATACTTCTGTGGCAACTTCTGTATTCTACATAAATTCTAAAAATGAAATTTATTATGATAAGACTAACCCATTCAGTTCTAATAACCAAAAACTTTGATGGAAAAAGTTAGAAGAATTGGAGCACAATTATCAATGGCACACTATTTTGATAATTTAACATTGAGAGAAAGAGTTTCATACATAGTACCAAAGGTAACAAGTGGAACTTACGATGGAAAAGAATTTGCAGGAGTATCAAGATGGACAGTAAATGCAGGAGCAACTTATAAGTTTACAAAAGGACTTACTGCTAATGTAGATGCTTATTATCAAAGTAATGCCTATGCAGAAGATGATTTTGATAATTACTTCTCAAAAAGGAAATAATTATATAACAGTTGATGCTAACTTATCTTATGCTTTTGAAAATGGAATAGAGCTTTATACAGGAGTTAGCAATCTATTTGATAAAAAGTATGCAGATGCTGTAACTTCAACTAGAAGTTCTTGGGGAGCTGGACCAAGAAAGGTTTACTACCCTGCTAATGGAAGAAGTGTATATGCAGGAATTAAATATACATTCTAAAAAAATAATATAGAAACAGTTCGTTACTAAACAGATTTTTATTGGCTACTTGCCAGCCATTAGTGTTTCAAGAGCTCCTCAAAGGCTCTTTCAACAATAATGGACGTCGCAGTAGCCTATATTTATAAAGGAGAAGAAAATTGAAAAAAATTATTTTTTTATTTCTAATTTTGCTATTCTCTTTTACTATTGTAAATGCTAAGGGAGCACAAGCTAAAAAAATATAATCATATTGTTAGTTTGAATTTAAAGTGCAGATGAAATGCTATTGGGGACTTGTCTCTGAAAAATAGAATAGCAGGTTTAAGTGGAAAAAAATTAATGAAGATAAAGAAATTTCCAATATTGTAAACAGGGCTAAAGAAAATTTACAAAAGTTGAAAGCTAACGAAGAAGTTTTAATATCTTTAGAACCTGATTTGATTATTAGCAGCTGATTGGTTGTCGAAAAAACAAATCATCTTTCAGAATTAACAGGTGCAAAAGTATATATCTATAAGACAGCCAATAGTTATGAAGAACAAAAAAAGTCAATCAGAGACTTAGCAAATCTTAGTGGAAGAAAAAGAAAAATGGCGAAAAAAATTAATAGCAAATATGGATAATAGGTTAAAAAGCTTTTACAAAAATAAGATAGCTAAAAAAATATAAGGGACCAAAACCTAGAATTCTTATGTATACTACATTTGGTTCAACAAGTGGTAAAAAAATACAACTTTTGATGACATGGTGAGATTGATAAATGGGAATTAATGTCATATCTGAAGCAGGAATTAATAAGTATCAAGATATTTCAAAAGGAAAAGATAATAGAATTAAATCCTGATATTATTATAGTTCCCATAGCTAAAAAAATATGATAATGTGGCTAAAGTTTCAAAAATTATTTTTTTGAAGATCCTAGCTTAAAAAAATGTAAAAAGCTGTAAAGAATAAAGAAAAAGTTTACTTTGTACAATATAAAGATATTACAGCAACTTCTCAATATATGATAGATAATATTGAAAAACTTAGCAAAAGTTGTATATCAATTCAAGGAGTGATAATGAAATATAGAATTAATTTCAATCTTTTTCTATTTTTTTCTTTTAATAGGAATAATAATTTTTCTCTTTTTTTATGGAGCTGTCAGAGTTCCAATTTCTGATGTTGTAAAAAAATATTATTAAATAAAACAGGACTATTTAATTTAGAAATAACTAAGAAAAAGCTATGTTCCAATAGTATTTTTTTGTTAGATTTCCAAGAATTATGGTCGCTGTTATAGTTGGAGGGGCTTTAGCATTGTGTGGTTGCACAATGCAAAGCCTTTTAAAAAATCCAATAGTTGACAGTGGTATTATTGGTATATCAAGTGGAGCAAGTTTAGGAGCTGTTATAGCAATTTCATTAGGTTTCACTGCAACAAATATCTTTGCAATGCCTTTATTTTCAGGAGCTTTCGCCTTAATAATCTCGGCTATTATCTATAAGATTTCCACTTTGAGAGGAAGAACTGATAACTTTACTTTTTAATTTTATCAGGAATAGCTATAGGTAGCTTTGTAGGAGCAATTACTTCTGTTATTTTAACAAGCCTTGCAGAAACAGAGATGAAAGAATATATCTTTTGGGCGATGGGAAGCTTGAATGGTAGAAGATGGGAACATTTTCTTTTTGGGTCTGATACCTATTGCTATTTCTATCTCCTATTTTATTTTTACTATGGAAAAAGAATTAAATATTCTGTTGTTAGGAGAAGAAGAAGCTAAATCTTTAGGAATAAATATCAAAAAAATAAGAGCTAAAAATTTTTAATTATCATAGCCTTTACTGACAGCTATATCAGTTTGTATCAGTGGAAATATAACTTTTGTAGGTTTGATAGTTCCACATATTTTTAAGAAAAAAATAATAGGTTCAGATAATAGAAAGCTATTAAAGTCTTCATTTTTTTAGCAGGAGCTTGTTTCTTAACATTCAGTGACTTACTATCAAGAATAGTATTAGCACCCTAAAGAAATAAGTGTGGGAATAGTAACTGCACTTATAGGAGCACCATATTTTATATATTTAATAGTAAAAAAATTAGAAGAGAGGGGAAAACCCTATGAAAAAAATATTTTAGAAGTAAAAAAATATCATATTCTGTTGGAGAAAATAAAAATATTAAAAGATATAAGTTTTAAATGTCAGTCGGGAGAAATTATAGGTATAATTGGTCCTAATGGTTCTGGAAAAACTACTCTTTTAAAGAGTATAAATGGTATAAATTCAATAAGTAGTGGAGATATTTCTTTCAATAATAAGAGCCTTAAAGAATACAGTGAAAAAGGAGTTGGCAAGAGATATTTCTTTCATGAACCAAAAATACTAATATTGAATTTGACTTCCCTTGTATTGACATCGTTGTTTTAGGAAGATATCCTTATTTAGAAAGATTTCAAGAATATTCTAAAAAAAGACATTGAGCTTGCAGAAAAATATATGGAGCTTACAGATACTTTAAAAATTTAGAGATAAATCAATATTGCAACTATCTGGTGGAGAAAGACAAAGAGTGTTATTTGCAAAAAAATTCTTACACAAGAAAGCCAAGTGATACTTTTTAGATGAGCCTACTGCTAGTCTTGACATGAGACATGAAGAAGACTTATTAAAAAGAAGTTTCAAAAAGAAAGAGCTAAAGATAAAATTGTGATATTAGTAATCCATAATTTGAGAACAGCTATTAAATATTGTTCAAGGCTGATACTTCTATCTAATGGAAATATTGTAAAAAGATGGAAGTGTTGAAGAAGTTATCACAGAAGAAAAACTTAAATAATGTCTTTGGAATAAAAAAACTAAGGTATACTATAATGAAATTTCTAAATCTTTAGATTTCTGTATAATATAGAAAGGTAAAATATGTATAAATTATTAAATATGGCAGATTTCTGTTCAAATGAAGAGCTTGAGAAAGATATGCAATATCTTTCTCAAAAAAATATGGCTTTTGATGGTTTTGAGCTAATTAAATTTTTTTGATGGAGACAACTCTTCTCTAAAGGAATATATAAAGGGTTATCATATGAGATTTTTTTCCTTCATGGATGGAATTATATTTAGAAGATTTTCACTTCTTTGTATGATGAACTTAAAGATGAAAAATATTTTAAATCTCTTTGTGGAGGGCATAGCAAAAAAAGAATTAATTGAATACTATAAGAAAGAATTGGAAAGAGCTAAAGAACTAGAAGTTGAATATGTGGTTTTTCCATGCTTGCAATGTGAAAAGTTACAGAAGCTATGACTTATGATTTTAAATATTCTGATAAAGAAGTTTTTAACAGCTGTTATTTCAATAATAAATGACATTTTTTTGAAGATGGAGAATATAATTTTACACTTCTATTTGAAAAATCTATGGTGGTCTGGTCTTAAACTTACTAATAAAGAAGAAATTGAATATCTTTTAAATGGAGTAAAAATATAAAAAAATGTTGGTTTTATCTTGGATACAGGACATATGATCAACAACAATAGAGATATCAAAAAAATTCAAAAAGAAGGAATAGAATATATAAAAAAGAATTTAGAAAAATATAGGAGAATATAAAAAAATCTAATATATGGAATGCACCTTAACTACTCTTTGTCAGGAGAATATGTAAATAAGGCTATAAAAAGAAAATAGAGAAAAAAACTTAGACATAGAAGAAATAATGAATAATGTCTATCAACATGTAGGCTCTATTGACTATCATGATCCCTTTGAAGATAAAGAAATTTTTGGATATCATAAAGTCTCTTCCTCTTAAGTATCTAGTCTTTGAGTTAATAGGAAATACACAAGAAGAATTAGAAGAAAAAAATTCAAAGACAATGTAATATATTTAATTAAAAAAATTCTATTGCTATTAATACAAAAAAATATAGTAAAAATTAATCACCACTAATTTAAATATCAAAGGAGGAAATTTATGAACAGAGATGCAAAAATTTATAAATTTTTCAGAAGAACATGAATTAGATTACATTTTAAAAAAATATGGTAAGGAAACTACAAAAAGAAAAACAGAGATCTTTTAAAAAGAATTTGGAAAAACAAGCTAAAGAATTATTAGGAAAAAAACTATGTTAGGACATCAAGACTTATACAAATATATAGAAGATAACTCTCTAGCTGAAAAAAACTTAAATAATCAATTTTTAAAAAGCTAAGTAGTATTGATAGAAAATATTTATTGATACTACTTTTTTTATTTTAGATTATCTTTTATATACTTAAATTATCCATTGAATATAAAAAGATATATTTGCAAAAATATATAGAAGATATTATAATATAATTGGTTCAGTATACAAAAAAACTTATACAAGACAATTATTTCTGCAAAAACTAAAAAAATTATTTAACTTTTTATTACAAAATGAGGAGGAGAATTTATGAAAAAAATTTTTAAGAGTGTTTTTTTGTTTAGTCTTATGTTGGTATCTGGGGTAATCTTTGTTAGTTGTGGAAAAAAAGGAATTAACAGGCTTTACACAAAGAATTTGATATTATTTTTTTAATGGAATTAAAGAAGAAGTTACAACTGAATTTAAAAAAATAATTTGGACGCTTTTGGAAAGAAAGAAGTAAAAGATTCATCAAGAAGCGAATTAGAAACTAAAAATTCAACTTTTTGGTATAGAAGTTTTAGTTGAAGCTTTTAATAAAGCTTCATATGATGTAGTAAGTATTAATGATATGGGTGATAAGGCAGAACTTAAGATAAAAAGTAAAAGGTGTTGATTTCTTTTGAAGCTTTACAACAAATAATAACAAATACAACTAAAGATAAATCAAACCTTGTAGATGAAGTAGAAGGATTACTTAAGAAAAATAAAAAAAGGAAAAAGCTCCTGTTATTGAGCAAGAAATGGATATTGAAATGACAAAAGAAAAATGATACATGGACTATCCCAGAAAGACAAAAAAATATGTTCTAATGAAAAGAATGATGGGTATTGAAAAAAAGGTACTATTTTTCGATAACTAAAAAAATTTTTTTCAAAACTTTCTATAGAAGCATATTTGTCCATATAGAAAAAGGAAATAACTAAAAAAATAAGTTATTATGTATTCATAACAAGGCAGCCAAGTTAAAAAAGAAAAAAATCAAAAATTTATGGAGGTAAAAAGTTATGAATCAAAAATGAAAAAAGAAATGATGGGAAAAATTTTGCTAAAAAAGTTGGAAAAATGCTATAAAAAAAGAGAAGTTGCTGTGACAAAAAGAAATAGAAAATGACAAAGCTCTAATAAAATACTTAGAAGCTCAAAAAAAGCAGCAGGAGCAGCTTTTAGATACTACAGCCTATGAAAGCTATGATGCTTGGATAGACACTATAAAGAAACAAATAAAGAAATCTGAAAGCACTCTTACAAATATAGAGTTTAAAAAAAGTTGAGTTAGAAGCAGTCAATCAATACTTAGCATAAGAGTAACAAATATCAGCTGATAATTAGAAAGAACTATTGCAGATCACTATGATTTGCAATAGTTTTTTTATGATTAAAAATAAAAAAACTAGAGATTTCTCTCAGTGATATTTTGTATATGGCTGGGGTGGCTGGATTCGAACCAACGCATAACGGAGTCAAAGTCCGTTGCCTTACCGCTTGGCGACACCCCAATAGAATTAAAAAAAGCCTCAAAGGCTAGTATATATATGGTGCGGAGAGAGACTTGAACCTCACGTCTGGGACACTAGATCCTAAGTCTAGCGCGTCTGCCAATTCCGCCATCCCCGCAAAAAAATGGTGCGTCATACAAGATTTGAACTTGTGACAACACGATTAAAAAGTCGTGTGCTCTACCAACTGAGCTAATGACGCAAATGGGGTGACCGACGGGGATCGAACCCGCGACAACCAGTGCCACAAACTGGCGCTCTACCAACTGAACTACGGTCACCATTATTATATAAGTTTTTTTGGAGCGGGAAACGAGGGTTCGAACTCGCGACATTCAGCTTGGAAGGCTGACGCTCTACCAACTGAGCTATTCCCGCACTTCAATGGTCGGAATAGCAAGATTTGAACTTGCGTACCCCCTGCTCCCAAGGCAGGTGCGCTACCGGGCTGCGCTATATTCCGACTTATGTATTTGATACTTCGTTATTATAGCCCCTTTTTATGATAATGTCAAGAACTTTTTTTATTTTTTTTAAAAAAATTTTTTTATAAAAATAAGAATCAACTTCTCCTTTATAGAGAAGTCAATTCTTATTAAAAAGATTTATTTAATTCTTTAGAGAAAGTATTCCTTTTTTTCTATTTCTTCAATTTCTCTTTTTATATCATCATTTAAAGTTCCTTGTTTATCTATAGAATCTCTAGCTAGAATCCAGATATTTTTGAGCATTATCTTTGTCACCAATTCCAAGATAACAATGAGCTAGCTCTAAATCCTCTCCATCTACAACATCATCTTCATCTAATGATAGTCTGTCTTGACTCCAAAAGAACTTCTATAGCTTCTTCATATCTTTCTAAGCCTCTTAAACATCTACCTATAGAATATAGATACCAACTATCATCATTTTAAGTCATAAGCTTTTTAAATGAATCTAGGGCTTCTTCATACCTTTTAAAAATCTAATAAAAATTGTTCCTCTCATCTCAAAAAAATCCATGCATCATTTTGTCCCTAATTCAAGAGCTTTATCAAAATGTTCTAGTGCTTCTTTTTCTTGTTTCTAAATTATAACCTAACTGATAACCAATTTGTGAATATATCCATTCATCTTCTCTTCCTAGTTCTTTTGCTATATTTAGATATTTAAGAGCTTCTTCTGGATGTGGTTCTTCTAATCTTCCATAATTCCAAGCTATTTCAGAATTAATAAAAAAATTCTTTGATTAATTCTATCTTCATCAACTAGAGTCAAAGACTTTTCTAATCTTTCAAGGGCTTCATGAGTTTTTTTCCACTTCTACCTAAGTTTAAAGCTATCTCTGTGTTAATCCATTCATCGTTTCTTCCTAACTCTTCAGCTCTCAATAAAAAATGGAAGGGCTTCTTCATAATTTTCTAAATTATTATAAATAGTAGCAACTTCTGATATTGCACCTATATCGTCTTTATCCAATTCATAAGCTACTAATGCATATTCAAGAGCTTTTTCATAATCTTCTAAATTTTCATAACACATTGCTAGTTCAAGATTTGTCCAAACATCATTTCTACCTTCTTCTTTAGATAACATAAGGTATTTAATGGCTTCTTCATAGTTTTCTAAGTTACGATGACAACAACCAAGTTGACCATGAGTAAAAGCTAAGTCTTTATCTTTGTCTTCGTCATTCAAACTTAAAGCATATTCAAACTTTTCAATAGCTTCTTCATATTTATCCAAACCTGCTAAACAAGCTCCATATTCTATATTTATCCAAGCATCATTCCTACCAAATCTCATTGCTTTTTTTATATATTTTATAGATTCAGCATATAGTCCTAAAGCTCCATAATGCCAAGCTATTTCTGACATTATAAGCGGATCTTTTTTATCAAATTTTTCAGCTTGTAAATAGTATTTCAATGCTTCCTCATATTCATCTTTTGCCTTATAACAATGACCTATTTCAGCATTTATTACAGCATCATTTCTACCCCATTTTTTTAGCTTGAGTGAAATCTTCTATAGCTTCATCATACATACTCAATTTTCTTTTACACCAACCAAGCCGAGCATAGATATATGATACATCTTTATCATCATTTTCAGCTTCTACTTCTAAAGCATGATTTAATTTTTCAATTGCCTCTTCATATCTTCCAAGTTTTGACAGACAATATCCAAATTCAGTATTTGTCCAAGCATCATCTTGACCAAGTTCTTCAAGTCTTTCTAAATATTTCAAGGCTTCTTCATATCTATCTGTGATATCATAAAGCCAAGCTATGTCTGACAGTATAAAATATATCATCTTCAGATAATTCAAGAGCTTTTAAATAATATTCTAAGGCTTCTTCATTTTTACCTAGATTTTTATAACATATTGCTATTCTTGTAAAAAGCCAATCGTCATTTCTACCTAAGTCTTCAGCCTTAAAAACAATTTTCAAGTGCTTCTTCAAATTTTTCCTTGTTCTGATAAACTGTAAGCTAACTCTGAATATGCCCATTGATTATCTTTTATTTCTAGCTAACTGATTTTCTAAGTATTTCTTCAGCCTCTTCATATTTTCCATATCTATTATATGTCCAAGCTAAGAAAGAATCTGTTTCTATTCTTCCTTCTTCATCATAAGCATATTTTTTTTAGCTTTAAGAGCATATTCTATAGACTTTTTCTGAATTTCGATTTTCATTTTCAAGTTTTGCTAAGTTTCTATATATTGCTATTAAAAAAATCACAAATATCGTTATCATCAGAATCTAATTCATATGCTTTCAGAAAACATTTTTTTCTGCATTCACAAAATCTTCTAAGAAAAAAATAAGAAAAACCCAGCTCTCCAATTCCATTGAAAACTATGTCCTTCTTCAAATTCTATACTTTTTAATAGCTCTAAAAGCTTTTTTTCATAATTTTTCTATATTGTTGTAAGCACTAGCTAATTTCCCTATTAATTCTGTATTTAATCTTTCTGCTGGCAAAGCTTCTATTAAGTCTATTATTTCTTGATATTTTTTTCTAAGTCATGTAATCTTTCAATTTTTTTCCTAATAATTCTTCTTTCAAATCCTCACCTCTTAGGTAATATTATAGTTCATCTATCATATCTTCTAATCTATCTAATTCCTCTTCATATTTTTTTTCCTTATACACCATATAAGTTTCCTAATTCAGAACAAATGAAAAGCTTTTCATCAACCCTATCATGACCATTTTCTTCTTCATCTGCTTCAATTAATTTTAATGATTTTTCTAATCTTTTTATGGCCTCTTCATGTCTTTCAAGCCTTCCTAAACATTGACCTATTTCAGTGTTAAGCCATTCATCATCTCTACCTAATTTTTCAGCTTCCAATAGATATTTTAAACCTTGTTCAAAATCTTCAAACTCATTACATGTCCAACCTGCTTCTGAATAAAGCCATATATCTGTATTAAGAGTATCTTCTTTAGCTTTTTCCTATAAATGACAAATATGTGTTAAGAGCATTTTTTTAAAAATCTCCTGAATACATGTAAGCTCTACCTAAAAACATAAATTAATCCCTTTATCTATCTTATCAGCTGGTAGATTTTTAATTTCTCTTATAGCCTTATCATATTCTCCATCTTCTTCAGAAATATCCATTTTATCCCAAAATTCTGGTATCTCCTCTTTAATTTTACTTATGATCTTATCATATTCTCTATTTTGTCTGAAACTATCTATTTTATCCCAAAATTTTTGATCCATAACTTTTCACCTCTTAGGTAATATTATAGTTCATCTATCATATCTTCTAATTTGATCTAATTCTCTTCATATTCATCTATAAATTCGTCAGCAACATTGTCTGCACCTTCTCTTGCAAGTTCTAAATATTTTTCTGCATTTTTTTCTTATCTTTTAATCCTATATAGCAATGAACAAGTTCCACATCTTCTCCATCTGTTACATCTCCTTCTTGTTCAGAGATTCTTCTTGATTGTAAAAGAACTTCTATTGCTTCTTCATATTTTTTTTTAGAGCTGCTAATGCTCTACCTCTATTATATAATTGTTCTCCATCTCCACTAAGAGCAAAAAGCTTTTTGGAAAGTTTTTTTCAGCTTTTTTTCATAATTCTCTGGCTCTAACATATAGATATTTCCTAAAGCTTCAAGAAGAACAGGATTTTTTTATCATCTATTTTAGCTTGTTCTTCAAAAATACTTTAATGCCCCTTTCTTCTCCTTTAGTAGTTTTTTTAGATTCTGGTAAAGGTGAAGATATATCCAGTCATCATTTCTTCCTAAATCTTTTGCTATATAGAAATATTTAAGTGCTTCTTCATTTTTTTCTTTCACACTATATAAGTATCCTAATTCAGAATAAATGAAAAATCTTTTCATTAACCCTTTTCATCACCATTTTCTGCTTCATCTGCTTCAATTAATTTTTAATGATTTTTTTTCTAATCTTTTTATAGCTTCTTCATATCTTTCAAGTCTTCCTAAACATTGACCTATTTCAGTGTTAAGCCATTCATCATCTCTACCTAATTTTTTTCAGCTTCCAATAGAGTATTTTTAAACCTTGTTCAAAATCTTCAAACTCATTACATGTCCAACCTGCTTCTGAATAAAGCCATATGTCTGCATTAAGAGTATCTTCTTCAGCTTTTTCCTATAAATGATAAATATGTGTCAAGAGCATTTCCTAAATCTCCTAAAGTACATGTAAGCTCTACCTAAAAACATTGATTAATTCCATATCCATCTTATCAGCTGGTAGCTTTTTAATTTCTCTTACAATCTTATCATATTCCCCATTTTGCCCAAAAACCATCAATTTTATCCCAAAAATTTTTTTGATCCATAACTTTCACCTCTATTATTATTTTTTTGTTTATTTTTTTTATTTATAAAAAAAGGTAGTATAATTAACCTATACTACCTTTATAAAGATAACATAGCAATTAAATTTTTGTCAATTATTTCTATTTTTTTCTTAATTTCAAAAATCTAATTCTAGTCTTTCCCCATATCTTAATTTGTTTCTCATACCTTGAACTACATCATCAAGCTCTGTCAATGCTCCCAAGATATTTTTTTCTTCTGGAGTTGATTCAATAACTTTATTGATTCCACCATTTTTTTAATAACTATTCTTCTATCTCCCATAAGAGCAAGAATAGGGATCATGTGTTGCCATTAAAACTATCTTATTATTTCCAACAAGTAAGTCTAAGGCTTTTTTTCTATCTATACCTGCATTTTCAATTTCATCTATAAGAACTATTGGAGATGTACTTAAAATTGCTGTATCTGATATCATCAATGCTCTTGATTGTCCCTCCACTTAAACTTGTTATTGGAGTATCTATAGTAAATTTTTTTCTCCTGCAAGCTCATTAGCTTGATTAAATATTTTTTTCTATTACACTTTCTCTATCTAAAAACTAATCTACTTTCAGCATGCAAATCTATGAATTCTCTTACAGTTAAATCCATTACAAAGTTCATATTTTGAGAAAGTTGTGCAACTAATTTATAACTAGGAGAAAAATCTTTTTTTAGCATCCATCAGTTCTCCATTTACAAGAACTGTTCTCTTTGTTGGAGTGTCTCCTTGAGCTCCCCATTCTATATCTGCAAGTAGTCTACTTTTTTTCCTGAACCTGTAGGTCCTACTATTGCAACAATTTCTCCTGACTTTTATTACTAATTCTTCATAGCCTTCTTTTTCACCTTTTTTTGTTATATCCTGGAAGTAACGTTATGCTTTCAACTTTTTGCTCAGTAACTCCAAGTATATCAAGAAGGTCGAAGTCCATTTCATCTAATTCATTATTATCTATACTCATTTCCTCTCCTTCATCTGTACTCTATGAACAAAAATAAAAAAATAAGTGAGTTACGAATGTAGATTTTTAGATAAAAAAATCAAATAGAATGAGCCGAGTAATTGTCAGCGTGTTTGAAGCTGACTTGTCAGCAATCTTAGAAAGTCCTAATGAACTTGTTCATTTAGAGTTTCTTACAGATGCCGAAAATTACAGCGAATTCTTGATTTTTTTATCGTTAAGAAATCTACTCAGTAACGAACTATTTTTTTATTTATTACTATATTTCAAGATTCGTCAATATTAATTATTTTCTTCAAAATTTATTTTTTTCTGATATTTCCAAGTTGGTATTCGTTTCCTATTCTAGTTTCACCTAAACAATATGAACATACTGCTGAAGGTAATGGGAATCTTAATTTTCTTTCCAACACTGTATCTATTTCTTCATTTGTTTATCCATTATTAAAGAACCAAATTCATAAGTTCCTTTGTCCTGTTAAACCATTTATATGGATAATAGCTGCCTTAGGGTTTACTGTTTGTACTCTTGAAGCAAAAACTTCTCTTTCTGCTTGAGAAACTATATCTCCCTTTGTAATAACAACTATATCTGCTAGTTTAAGCATAGGTCCTATTTTTTTAGGAGTATTTATTCCACTTAGGTTATCTATTACACACACTGCCTTTAATATCTTTTAAATAAGGCGAACATCTATTACATAGTCCAGCACTTTCTGTGATTAATAAGTCCACACCATTGGCTTGTCCCCATTGCACAACTTCTTCTATATTACTTGCAAAAAAGTGGTCTGGACAAACTGAACCTGATAATCCTTTTTTTACAAGTATTCCTGCTTTTTCATATAAAACATCATCATCTGTGTAAAGACAGTCAAACTTAACTATACCAACTTTAATATTTTGTGCCTTTAAACTTTCTATTGTTTTGATAATAAGTGAAGTCTTTCCAGATGAAGGTGGTCCTGATACTGTTATAAGTTTCATTATTCAGCTGCTCCTTCCTTAAATGTTTCTTCACATTTTTTAATTAATTCTCCCATGTCATTTGAGTAGATAAAGTCCCAACCAACCCAAAGCATAGGTCTACCATTTACAGGATTTTTTACTTCTGGGTGTACACTTGGGAATAATCCTTGATTAGCTAGAGTATCTCCAACTGCTTTTCCACTCATAAACTTAATTACTTTTTCTAATTCTTTTGCCTTTGAAGCCTTAGTCAACATAAATATTGGAGATATAATTGCTCCTTCTTTTTGGCCATATAACTTCTTTTGGTCCTTTTTCTGGTACCATTTTAGAGAAGAAAGTAAGGCATTATTGTTACAACTGGCTCTTTTGCTTCAACCATTTGAGCTGGGTGTAAGTTAGAAAGTAAAGAATGTCCTAAACTTTTTACACCTTCAAAAACCATATAATTTATAGATATGGATTAAGATTGAATTGAATAAGTCAAAGTCTGCTATAGGTAATGAAACAGATTTTGCAAATTCAGGCTTCAATAAATCTCCCCAAGATCTAGGAACTTCTCTACCATTTAAAGCTGCTTTATTAACGATAAATATAGCAGGAACAACTCCTATCATAGAATAATCTCCATGTGGATCTTTTTAAGTGAATATTTTCATTATCAAAATCTGTATTATATTTTTTTCAATACCTGTCATATCTTTTAAATATACCTTGTTCTTTTGAATTTTCCCATTAAGTCTTTATCAAAGAATAAGTCGAAACCAGCTGAGATAAACATATCTGCTAATTTATCTATATCATTTTTATCTATTACTTCATCTTTTATCCAACCAAGTCCTGAATAAGCAGCTTTTAATTCATATTTAACCTTTTATATCTTTATTATCTGCTAAATATTTTTTTCAAAACCTTCTAATAAAGGAATTCTAACTGGGACAAGGTAAAAGTCCCATAAGTGATGCTTCTTTAACTCCTTCATCTTCTCTTTCAACAGAAGCTATTGCTTGTTGTAACATTGGAATAAAAAGCATCTACATCTTCTTTTTTTAATCATCATTGCTTTTTCTAAAGTGATTCCTTGTTCTTCTAACTTTTTGTAAAACTGCAGGATTATCTAATCCTTTAAATCCAATATTTGCAAAAAAACTGGAATTGTTTCTGGATATTTTCTCCACTATTGATTTTATTGACATTGATTTACTAATATACATATTAACCTCTCCTTTTATATAAACTCTTCTTTTATGTTCTTTATTATTTTAGTAAATTATACTCTCTTTGTAAACTATTTTTCTGTAACATTTGTTACAAAATATAAAAAAATAAGAATCAACTTCTTTTTGTAAAGAAATTAATTCTTATTTAAATCTTTAGTTAATTTAAAAACTTATCTAAAGAAAGTATTCCTTTTTCTATTTCTTCAATTTTTTTTTCTTTAAAATAGTCATTTAGAATTCCACGTTCAATAATAGCATCTCTAGCTGAATCTAAATATTTTTTTGTGCATTCTCTTTGTCACCAATTCCAATATAGCAATGTGCAAGTTCAAAAATCTTCTCCATCTACTACATCTTCTTCATCTAATGATATCTGTCTTGATTTTTAAAAAGAATTTTCTATAGCTTCTTCATATCTTTCTAGACCTCTTAAACATCTACCCATAGAATATAAATACCAACCATTATTATCTTTATCATAAGCTTTTTTTGAATGATTCTAAGGCTTCTTCATATCTTTTTTTAAATCTAGTAATATTATTCCTTTCACTTCAAAAAAATCCAAGCATCATCTCTTCCTAATTCTATAGCTTTTTCAAAATGTTCCAAGGCTTCTTCAGATTTATCAGGATTATAACCTAATTGATATCCAATTTGTGAATGTATCCACTCATCATCTCTTCCTAGTTCTTTTGCAGCATTTAGATATTTAAGTGCTTCTTCTGGTTGAGATTCTTCTAATTCAGATTCTTCTAATTTTCCATAAAAGCCAACCTAGTTCAGAATTTATAAAAAAATTCTTTTGATTAATATCATTTTGATCAACCATAGTCAAAGACTTTTTCAATTTTTTTCAATTGCTTCTTTTTACATTTCCACTTCTACCTAAGCTCACAGCTATTTCAGTATTAATTCCTTCATCATTTCTTCCTAATTCTTGAGCTCTTAATAAAAATGGAAGTGCATCTTCATATTTACCCATATAATTATAAAGCCAACCAATTTCTGATAATACATTCACTTCATCTTTATCCAATTCATAAGATATTAATGCATATTCAAGGGCTTTTTTTCATAGTCATTTAAATTTTTCATAACAAATTGCTATTTCAAAAATTTATCCAAGCATCATTTCTTCCTTCTTCTTGAGATTTAATATGATATCCAAGAGCTTTTTTTCATAATCTCCTAATAGACGATAGCACCAACCAAGTTGACTATAGGCAAAAAGCTAAATCTTTTTCTTCATCTAAACTTAAAGCATACTCTAATTTTTTTCTATAGCTTCTTGAAATCTATTTGAATTTGCTAAACAAGCTCCATATTGTATATTTATCCAAGCATCATTTCTTCCAAGTTTTACTGCTCTTTCTACATATTTTAGACCTTCCTTATATTCTCCTAAAATACTATATACCCAAGCTATTTCTGATACAAGATCAAGATCATTTTTATCATATTTTTCAGCTAACAAATAGAATTCCAAAGCTTTTTTTAAATCAGATTTTTTTTTGTAACAATATCCGATTTCATCATTTATCCAAGCACTATCTCTACCATTTTCTTTAGATTGAATATAATGTTCAAGTGCCTTATCATAATCCTCTAATTGACGGTAACTCCAACCAAGTAAGCTATGAATATGTGCTATATCTTTTTCCTCATCTTCCACTTCTAAGGCATGATTTAATTTTTTAATAGCCTCTTCATGTCTTTCAAGTCTTGATAGACAATATCCAAACTCACCATTTGTCCAAGCATCATCTTGACCAAGTTCCTCAAGTTTTTCTAAGTATTTTAATCCTTCTTCATATTTTTCCTAAAACATTGTAAAAGCCAAAGCTATATCTGACATTGAATAAGTATCTTCTTCATCAAGTTCAACAGCTTTTTAAATAATATTTTAATGCCTCTTCCTTTTTCATCTAAATTCTTATAACATATTCCTATCTTTTTGATAAAGCCAATCATCAGCATAATCTAATTTTTTTCTAGTTTTAAAAAAATATTCTAATGCTTCTTCATATCTTTCTTGTTTAAATAAACTATAGCCTAACTCATAATTCCCTTCTACGTCTCTTTTTATTTTTTTGCTAAGATAGGTCTAAGTATTTCTTCAGCCTCTGTATATCTCATATGTCTGTTATATAAACTAGCTAGAAATATTTCTGTATCTATTTTATTTTCTCTAGTTTTTAGCATATTTTTTTAGCTTCAAGAGCATATTCTATAGCTTTTTCTGAATTTTCCATTCTCCTCTTCAATTTCTCCTAAGGCTATATATGTTCCCACTAGGAAATCACAAGCTTTTTTTCATTATCTGGTTCTTGCTCACACACCTTTAAAAAAATGCTTTTCTGCCTTTGTGTAATCTTCTAAGAAAAAAATAAGAATATCCTATTCTCCAATTCCAAAGTGCAGTATCTCCTACTTCATTTTCTATACTTTTTTTAATATTTCTAAACCTTTTTCATATTCTTCTATATTGTTGTAAGCTCTTCCTAATTCTCCTATTAATTCTGTATTTAATTGTTCAGCTGGTAAAAGCTTCTATTAAGTCTATTATTTCTTGATATTTTTCTATTTCATTTAAGCTTTTCAATTTTTTTCTAATAATTTTTTTCTTTCAAAAATCTTCACCTCTTATATTTTATTTTTTTCTTATATATCATAACATTTTTTTATATTTTTTTATGTAACATATGTTACAAATAAAAAACTGTTGCAATGATTAAATTTTTTTGCAACAGCTATTTTTTTATTAAATGTGTTAGAACACTCGTGACTCTAGCACTCGTTAGGGTGTTAGTCGTGAGTAGTTCACTTAATTAAAAAAAGTTTATCTAGTGAAAGTATTTCTTTTTCTATTTCTTCAATTTTTTTCTTTAAAATAGTCATTTAGAAGTCCACGTTCAGTGATAGAGTCTCTAGCTGAGTCTAAATATTTTTTTGAGCATTTTCTTTATCACCCTATTCCAACATAGCAAGAAGCAAGTTCAAAAATCTTCTCCATCTACTACATCTTCTTCATCTAATGATATCTGTCTTGATTTTTAAAAAGAATCTCTATAGCTTCTTCATATCTTTCTAAACCTCTTAAACATCTACCCATAGAATATAGATACCAACCATTATTATCTTCGGCATAAGCTTTTTTTGAATGATTCTAAAGCTTCTTCATATCTTTTTAAGTCTAGTAATATTATTCCTTTCACTTCAAAAATCCAGGCATCAGCTCTTCCTAATTCTATAGCTTTTTCAAAATGTTCCAAGGCTTCTTCAGATTTTTTTCAGGATCATAACCTAATTGATATCCTATTTGTGAATGTATCCATTGGTCATCTCTTCCTAAGTTTTTTTGCTACATTTAAATACTTAAGTGCTTCTTCTGGTTGGTTTTCTTCCAAGCTATAAAGCCAAGCTAATTCAGAATTTATAAAGATTTTTTGGCTAATATTATCTTCATCAACCATAGTCAAAGATTTTTTCAATCTTTCAATTCCTTCATTAATCTTTCCACTTCTACCTAAATTCATAGCTATTTCAGTATTAAGCCATTCATCATCTCTTCCTAGTTCTTCAGCTCTTAATAAAAAAATGGAAGTCCATCTTCATATTTATCCATACAATCATAGATCCAACCAACTTCTGATAATGAACGTATGTCTTCTCTATCTAAATCATAAGCTATTAATGCATATTCAAGACCTTTTTTTCATAGTCTCCTAAATTTTCATAACACATTGCTATTTCAACATTTATCCAAGGATCATTTCTGCCTTCTTCTTTAGATTTAAGATGATATTCAAGACCTTTTTCATAATTACCTAATTGACGATGACACCAACCAAGTTGACTATAGATAAAAAGCTAAATCTCTTTCATCCCTCATCTTCTACTTCTAAACCTAAAGCATATTCAAATTTTTTTCAATAGCTTCTTTGTATTTATATAAACCTCCCAAACAAGAACCATATTCTACATTTATCCAAACATCATTTCTTCCAAGTTTGATTGCTTTTTTTATATATTTTTAGTCCTTCATTATATTGACCTAAAACATCATAATGCCAAGCTATATCTGACATAATATAAGGATCTTTTTTGTCAAATTTCTCAGCTTGTAAATAGCATTCCAATGCTTCTTTTGTTTCATTTTTTCCCTTATGGCAATATCCCATTTCAACATTTATCCAAGCATCATTTCTACCCCATTTTTTAGCTTGCTTGAAAGCTTCTATAGCTTCTTCATACTCACCTAATTTTTCTTTTTACAAAAATCCAAGTTGGCTATAAATGTACGCTATATCTTTTTTTCCCTCATCTTCTACTTCTAAAGCACGATTAATTCTTTCAATGGCCTCTTCATATCTTCCAAGTCTTGATAAACAAAATCCATACTCAGTATTTGTCCAAGCATCATTTTCTTCACCAAGCTCATTAAGTCTTTCTAAGTATTTTAATGCTTCTTCATATTTTCCTAAAGAATCATAAAGCCAAGCTATATCCGATAATGAATACTTATCTTCTTCATCCAGTTCAACTGCTTTTTAAATAATATTTTAAAGCTTCTTCTTTGTTATCTAAATTCTTGTAACACATTCCAATTTTTTTCTATAAGTCCAGACATCTTCTTTATTTATTTTTTTCTACAGCAAAAAAATATTCTAATGCTTCCTCATACTTTTTCTTGTTCAGATAAACAATAGCCTAATTCAGCAAGTGTCCACTCATCATCTTTATTTTTAGCCAACTGATTTCTAAGTATTTCTTCAGCTTTTGTATATTCCTCATATCTATCATATAACCAAGCTAGGAATGAATCAGTTTCTACTGTCCCTTCTTCATCATAGACATATTTTTTTTAGCTTCATAAGCATATTCTATAGCTTTTTCTGAATTTTCATTTTTAACTTCAAGTTTTGCTAATTTTGTATATGTTGCTATTAAAAAAATCAGAAGTGTCGTTGTCATCAGGATCTAATTTGTATGCTTTTTAAGAAACATTTTTCTGCATTCACAAAAATCATCTAAGAAAAAAATAAGAATAGCCCGCTCTCCAATTCCAAATTAAACTATGCCCTTCTTCAAATTCAATAGTTTTTTTAATAACTCTAAACCTTTTTGCATAATTTTCTACATTATTATAGGCTCTTGCTAACTGTCCTATTAAGTCTGTATTTAATTGCTCAGCTGGTAAAGCTTCTATTAAATCTATTATTTCTTGATATTTTTTTCTGCTTCATGCAATTTTTCCTATTTTTTTTCTAATAATTCTTCTTTCAAAAATCTTCACCTCTTATATTTTTTTACTTTTTCTTATCTATTATATCATTAATCTATTTTTTTATATAATATTATTCTAAAAATAAAAAAATAGGAACAAAAAGAAAAAAACACTAGCTATCGCAGTTGCTAGTGTTTCTGTAATTCCTATTTTCTTATTAATCGCGATATATTGCTATATCTTTTAACTTATTATAACTTTTTTTAAGAATGTCAACAATTCATGCTATAATATCTTGTAATTCCCTAGACAATCCCATTAACCTTTTTCAAGTTACTTTTTTTATTTTTTTCAAAATTGGAGTACAATATATATAATAATTAAGGACATGAGGGTGAGAAAATGTATAAGCATGTATTTGGACCTGTTCCATCAAGAAGATTAGGAATATCTTTAGGAGTTGACTTAGTTGTAAGTAAAAGTTGTAATCTTAATTGTATTTTTTTGTGAGTGTGGAGCAACTAAAAAAATTCAACTAGAAAGACAAAGATTTAAAGATATGAATGAAATACTTGAAGAAATATCAACAGTATTGAAAGATATAAAGCCTGACTATATAACATTTTCTGGAAGTGGAGAGCCCACTTTTAAGTTTGGATTTAGGTAATATTTCTAAGGCTATAAAAGAAGATTTAAAAATATGAAGGTAAGATTTGTTTAATTACTAATAGCTTACTTCTAGCAGATGAAAAATCTTATGAAAGAATTAGAATATATAGATTTAATTGTTCCTACTTTAAATACATTAACTCAAGATATTTTTTTGAAAAAAATTGTTAGACCTGACTACAGGACAAGTGTGGAAGAAATTAGAAAAAGGCTTCATCAATCTAAACAAATCTAATTATAAAGGAAAAAAATTTGGATAGAAATTTTTTTATTCTTGAAAATGTTAATGATAGCGACAAAAAAATTTTTGTAGATATAGCTAATTTTTTTAAAAATCTGAAAAATATTAGATACGATAAAAATTCAATTAAATACTATTGATAGAGTTGGAGCAGAAAGAGATTTAAAAAGCTATAAGTTTTGAAAAAAATTTTTAAGAGCTAAGAAGATTTTTAGAAGAAAATGGACTAAATAATATAGAAATAATTAAGAGCTTAGGTGAACTTGAAGAAGATAAGAAAAATTCAAGTAAATCAAGAACTTTTTAGATAATATGAAACAAAAAGAGATTATATCAAGAAGAAGAGATCAATAAGATTTTTAAAAAAATTAAAAATTTTTGAAAAAAAGTTGTTGACAAAGTTTTAGATATAGTGTATTATAGTTGATGTCCTTGAATGACACGAGCCGCTTTAGCTCATCTGGTAGAGCAACTGACTTGTAATCAGTAGGTGATTGGTTCGACTCCGATAAGCGGCACCAGTGCCCCGTTCGTTCAGTGGTTAGGACATCAGATTTTCACTCTGGAAACAGGGGTTCAATTCCCTACGGGGTACCATTACAATTAAATACAGATGGTTGGGTTCCCGAGCGGTCAAAGGGATCAGACTGTAAATCTGACGGCTCAGCCTTCGAAGGTTCGAATCCTTCCCTCAACCACCATCTAAAAAAACAATCAACTACACTTCGGTGTAGCTTTTTTTTATTTTTTTTCTACTTTGTGATATAATAATAAAGAAAGCTAAAAAAATAAGAAAATGGTGATTGTATAACTATGGAAAAGATATTTGAATATGCAAGAAAAAAATAATATTTCAGACATACATATAATTGAAGATGAAAAGAATATATTTTAGAAAAGATGGAGAAATCGTAGCATATGAAGATAGTCAAAACCTTAGTAGAGAAGATATCTTGAAAAATCTGCTCAGGAAAAATTTGAAGAAGATTTTGCTTACATTGACTCTAAAAAAATCAAAGATATAGGATAAATTCTTTTTTTCACTAAAGGAAAGTTAGCTTTTAGTTATAAGAGTAATTAATGATGAAGCCATAAATTTAAAAGGTGAATTCATCAATAAAGTTATTGATGAAAAAAATCTTAGCTCTAAAAAGATGGCTTAGTCTTAATAAGTGGAATTACTGGAAGTGGTAAATCTACAACTCTTGCTAATATAATAGAGAAATTTAATGAGAATAAAAAGTATTAAAAATCTTAACAATAGAAGATCCCATTGAATATTTTTTTGAGAATAAAAAAAGCTTTAATCATACAAAGAGAATTAGGAACAGATGTTGAAAGTTTTGAAAAAAAGCTTTAAAAAAGTTCTCTAAGACAGGATCCTGATATTATTGTTTTAGGTGAAATAAGAGATGAAGAAAGTCTATTCTCAGCTTTAAAAATTAGCTGAAACTGGACATCTAGTTTTTTTTCTACTTTACATACTATGAATGCTGTTGAAAGTATAAATAGACTTATTTCTATGACAAAAATCTGATAAAAGAGATTTTGTAAGGGAGCAACTAGCTTCTATTTTGAGATTTATCTTTTTCTCAAGAGCTATATAGAGATAAGAAAACTAAGAAAGTTAAAGCTATTTTTTTGAAATTTTAAATAATACTAAAGCTGTGGCAAATTTAATTACTAATAATAAATTAAATCAAATTCCAAGCCTTATTGAAAGTGGAATTGAAAACTATATGATAACAAAGGAAAAAAATATTTTAAGAAAATAGAAATAGAGAGTGATTAAACTGTTAATAGAAACGAATGTAGAAATAAATTTAAGGAGTATAGAAGAATTTACTAGAGTAATGGCTTCTGAACTTCTTGAAGATAGAAATTCTTTTTGATATTCAAAGAGAAGAAAAATTTAATTAAAATAAAAGTAAGTTCTGAAAAACTTAAATAAGAATACAGAATTTTCATATATAGATTTAGAGAACAAGATAGAAGACCAAATTTTAACTATGTGTAAAATAAGTCTATTAAAAACTCTTGGATAAAAAAACTATGCTTGGGGTTCTCTTATGGGAGTACGTCCAACTAAAGTTTTAAGAAGACTTTTTAATCAATGGTTGTGACTATGAAGAAGCTAGAAAGATTTTAAAAAGATTTCTACTTGGTTACAGATGATAAAATAAATCTTATGGAAACTGTTGTTAAAAAAAGAATTGGAGCTTTTAGATAAAGAGCATATAAATCTATATCTGGGAATACCTTTTTGTCCAACTAAATGTAAGTATTGTTCCTTTGCTTCCTATGAAATAGGTGGTGGAGTTGGAAGATTCTATAATGATTTTGTAGAGGCACTTTTAAAAAGAAATTCAAATAATAGGAGATTTCCTAAAAACATATAATAAGAAAGTTTCTTCTATATATTTTGGTGGTGGAACTCCAAGTACATTAACAGAAATAGATTTAGAAAGAGTTTTTAAAGAAATTACTTGAAAAATATAGATATGTCAGATGTGAAAGAATTCACTTTTTGAGGCTGGTAGAGAAGACTCTTTAAATATCGAAAAAAATTAGAAATAATGAAGAAATATTCAGTGGATAGAATAAGTTTAAACCCACAATCATTTAACTTAGAAACTTTAAAAAAGAGTCAATAGAAGATTTAATAGAGAAAAACTTTGACCTAATATTCAAAGAAGCTAAAAAAAGCTAGGTTTTGTAATAAATATGGATTTAATAATAGGCTTGCCTGAAGAAACAACTGAAGAAATCTTAAATACTTTTAGCTCAATTAAATGCCTATGACATAGATAATTTAACTATACATTGTTTAGCATTTAAAAAGAGCTTCTAAGTTATTTAAAGAAAGCCAAGAAAGAAACTCTATAGATAGAGCCTTGATAGAGGAACATATACAAGAGATAGTTAAAAAAACAAAGAAATGAAACCTTACTATATGTATAGACAGAAAAAAATATCATTGAGTGGGGAGAAAATATAGGTTATTCTAAAGAAGGAAAAGAAAGTATTTTTCAATATTGAAATGATAGAAGAAAAATCAAAAATACTATGGCATTAGGTGGAGGTGGTATAAGTAAGATTGTTATTGAAGAAAGAAACGGTATAGACTACATTGAAAGATATGTAAATCCAAAAGATCCTGCCCTATATATAAGGGAATTAGATAAAAGATGTAAGGAAAAAAATAGAGATGTTTAGGAAGGAGAAGATATGAAAAAAGATTATAAGCTTTTTAATATTTAGTTGCTTGTTTGCTAATTCTTATGCAGTGCCAGCACTAAATAATAATGATTATAGATTAATTATGAGTTCTCAAAATATGCAAAATGAAAAAAAGAAGAACTATTAGATATAAATAAAGCTAGTGAACAAGATATGTTAGGGAAGAAAAAAATATCTAAGTCTTATGTTACTAAAAATTATGGAATATAGAGAAATAACTGGTGGTTTTGACAAATTAGAGGATTTAAAAAAAGAATTAAAGGTATTGGAGATGCAACTTACCAAAAAAATTATCTAAATTTTTTTAAAGGTAGGTTCAGCACCAACTAAAAAAACAACTATATATCAATTCAGCTGATGAATTAACTTTAAAATACTATGGATTTTCTAAAAAAAGAAATTAAAAAAATTCAGACATATTTAGATAAAAAAATGATAGAATAACTGATAATATTGAATTTCAAAAAGCTAGTTAAGAAGAAAAACTTATGAAGAATTAAAAGATTTAATTAATTATGGAGGAAAAAAATAATGGGAAGATTAATAAGAGGTTTAAGTAAAAAAATGCTAGATTTTTTTGTAGCAGACACAACTGATGTTGTTCAAAAAAAGCCTTAGACATACATAAATATGACAAATATTCTATGAAAAATATTTGGAAAAATTTTTGTACTTTGGCAGCTATAATGGGAGCTACTTTAAAAGGTGAAGATAAATTAACTATCAGAACAGATACTGATGGTTATATAAAAAAATATAGTTGTCAATTCAGATGCTAATGGAGATATAAAAAGGTTACCTTATAAATACAAGCGAAGAAAAACTTTTGAAGGTCTTGGAAAAGGAACTATGAGAATTATTAAAGACATGGGGCTAAAAGAACCTTATATTGGAATTACTAATGTAGATTATTCTTCATTGCCTGATGATATAAGTGCGTATTTCTATAACTCAGAGCAAATTCCTACTATTATTTCATTGGCTTGTGAAGATACTAATGATGGCAAAATACTATGTGCTGGTGCTTTTTATGGTGCAGTTACTTCCTGGAGCAGATGAGGATTTTATTACAAAAATTAGAAAGAAAAAGCTGAAGCAATAAGACCTATGAATGAACTTATGAAAGGTGGTATGAGCTTAGAGCAAATAATAAATCTTCTATATGATGATATGGACACTGCTGATGATAGCTTAGTTGAAGAATATGAAATATTGGAAGAAAAAAAGAATTAAAAATATAACTGTGATTGTAATTCTGATAGATTTCAAAGAGGAATTATGACACTTGGAAAAGAAGAATTAAAACATATTTTTTTGAAGAAGAAAAAGGAAATTGAAGCAGAATGTCAATTCTGTGGTAAAAAAATATAAATTCACTGAAAATGACTTTGAAGATATATTAAAGAAATAAGAATGAAATCCCTAATAATTAGGGATTTTTTTATATTAATTATGAATAAAGAATTGAGCTCCTATTCCGAGAACCATCAGTACAAGTATAAAAATAAGTATCAGTTTTTATTTCATTTTTGAAAAATAAGTCCCAAAAAGTACTAAATTTAAAAATAGTATAACAAAGGATATTATAAATTTTAGGACCTGTTTGCTCAAATCCAAATTTATAAAAGCAAGCTATAAAAAAACATACCAAGAAAGAGAAAGACCTATAGAACCACAAATACCATATCCAATTTTTTTCCAAACATCATTTCTCATATTATCTACCTCCGTATAATTAGTTTTGCTTACTTGAATTATACCAAAATTTAAAAAAACTATTCAATATTTTTTTAATCAATTATAAACAAAGAAATAAGTTCCTATTGCAAGGACTATAAATATAATTAATAAATAAACATCAAATTTTTTTACTACCATCTTTTATAAAAAAATATAGAAGCTGTTGCTCCTCCTAAAGCACCAGAGATATTATCATAAATTTTAGGAGCTGTTTGCTCAAATCCAAATTTATAAAGCAAGGTATCAATGATATATCCAAAAATAAATAATACCTATAAAAAAATATAAAGTCCATAACATATTCTTTTTCCAAACATCATTTCTCATATTATCTACCTCCGTATAATTAGTTTTTGCTTACTTGAATTATACCAAAAATTTAAAAAAACTATTCAATACTTTTTTTATGATATAATATAATGTAAAAATGTAAAAAAATCAGATTAGTAATATTATTTTCCAAGATTTTTTTAATAAATAGGAGATGAAAAATGAAGAATTTAATTGTAGCAATAGATGGACCTGCAGGAAGTGGAAAGAGTACCATAGCAAAACTTCTTGCTAAAAAAATATGATTTAACATATATAGACACTGGTGCTATGTATAGAATGATAACTCTTTATCTTTTAGAAAAATAATATAGATATCAATGATTTAAAAAGAGGTAGAAAGAGTTTTTAAATACTGTAAATTTAGATATGCAAGGAGATAAATTCTATCTAGATAATGTTGATGTAAGTACAAAGATAAGAGAAAAAAAGAATAAATGACAATGTATCTAAAGTTGCAAGTATTAAGATAGTTAGAAGTAATTTAGTAGATTTACAAAGAAAGATTAGCAATAATAAAGATGTTATCTTAGATGGTAGAGATGTTGGAACTGTTATCTTCCCTAATGCACAAGTTAAAAATATTTTTTTAATAGCTAGTCCTGAAGAAAGAGCAAGAAGAAGATATAATGAATTTCTTGAAAAAGAAAAACTGAAATAACTTACCATGAAGTTTTTAAAAATCTATAAAAAGAAAGAGACCATATAGACAGTACAAGAGATGAAAGTCCTTTTGTTAAAGCTGACGATGCTATTGAACTGGATAGCACAAATTTAACAATAGAAGATGTAATTAATTTCATATCAAAAAGAAATTGAAAAAAAGCTAAATAAAAAAATAATGAGGGAATTTTATGTATAATTTATTAAGAAAAAAATAGGTTTGACCTTATATAGACCTTTTATGAAGGAGAAGATGAAAACTTTCATAGATAAAAGACTAAGTCAAAATTTTTTTCAGATTTAAAAAGATGAAGAATATATTTGGATACATTGTTCATCAGTTGGGGAAGTAAATTTATCAGAGGATTTAGTAAAAAAATTCTATTCTATATCAAGGAAAAAAACATATTAATTTCAACTTTTACAGATACTGGTTATGAAAATGCTGTAAAAAAATATTCTGATAAGAAAAAGATAAAAAGTTATATACTTTCCAATAGATGATAAAGAAAAAAATAAAATGAAATTTTAAATAGAATCAAATTAAAACTTTTTAGTTTTAGTAGAAACTGAACTTTTACTCTAACCTTATAAAATGAAGTTAATAAAAAAAGAATTCAAGAATTATAGTTGTAAATGGTAGAATTTCAGATAGAAGCTATCCAAGATACAAAAAAACTTAAATTTTTTTATTGAAGTCTATGTTACAAAAGATAGACCACTTCTATATGCAATCTGAAATCGATAGAGAAAGAATTATAAGTTTAGGTGCTGATGAAAAGAAAACTGAGAATGTTGGAAACTTAAAGTTCAGTATATCTCTTGAAAAAAATATTCTGATGATGAAAAAAAGATGAATATAGAAAGTTTTTAAAACATTGGAGATAGAAAAAGTTTTTTTGTTGCAGGTAGTACAAGAACTGGTGAAGATGAGGTAATTTTTAGATGTCTTTAAAAAGATTAAAAAAACTATGTTTTAATAATAGTCCCTGAGACATTTAGATAGACTGCCTAAAATAGAAGAGCTAATAAAAGAAAAATAATCTAACTTATGTTAAATATAGCGACTTAGAAAACAATATCTCAACTGGAAAAAGAAGATATAATTCTAGTGGATAAAATGGGAGTTCTTAGAAAACTTTATTCTATATCTGACATTGCCTTTGTTGGAGGAACTTTAGTGAATATTGGAGGACATAATTTACTTGAGCCTCTGTTCTATAGAAAGGCTGTCATCTTTGGAAAAATACACTCAAAAATGTTGTAGATATTGCAAAGGAAATTTTAAGAAGAAAAAAATAGGTTTTCAAGTTAATGATGTGGAAGAGTTTGTTGAAGCAATTAAGAATATTGAAAGTGGTAAAAATCTCAGATGAAGAAATTAACTCTTTCTTTGAAGAAAAATAAAATGATAGCGTTAAATATTGTGAAAAAAAGGAAAAATTTAATTATGAATAATATAAAAAGATGAAGCAAAAAGACTTATGGAAGCACTTCTTCCACTCAGAGAAATCAAATTATAATATTTATATGTATAAATTACTTGATTATCCTGAGTATATAATGTATGATAATGATGTGATGAAAGCCAAGAAATCAAAATGGAATGAATACTTTTGGAAATTCTAATCCTATTGCTGTGGAAATAGGTACTGGAAGTGGAAACTTTATGTATCAACTTGCTGAAAGAAATCCTAATAAAAAAATTTCATTGGTTTAGAATTAAGATTTAAAAAGATTGGTTTTAGCTACACAAAAAAATGTCAAAAAAAGAAATATAAAAAAATGTTGCCTTCCTTAGAAAAAAAGAGGAGAGGAATTAGAAGATTTCTTTAGCTGAAAATGAAATATCTGAAATGTATATAAATTTCCCAGATCCTTGGGAAGGAACAGAAAAAAATAGAATTATACAGGAAAGATTATTTGAAACTTTAGATAAGATTATGAAAAAAAGATGGAGTTCTATACTTTAAAAACTGACCACGATACTTACTATAGTGATGTTTTTAGAGCTAGTAAAAAAACTTTAAAAAAATTATGAAGTGGTTTATCATACTTCTGATTTACATAATTCAGAAAAAAAGCTGAAAAATAATATAAAAAAACAGAGTTTGAACAATTATTTTTTTACATAAACATAATAAAAAAATATAAATTACATTGAAATCAAGAAATTAGTATAAAAACTAAACTTTAAAAAAATAATTCGTTACTGAGTAGATTTTTAAAAATTTCTTTAACGATTACTTGCCTGCCATTAGTGTTTCAGGAGCTCCGAAATGCTCCTTCAACAATAATGGACGTCGCAGTAATCTTAATAAAGTAATTAAGTCAATTTTTAAGGAAAATTATAAAGTTTAAAGAATATTTATCTAAAAATAACAGAGAATATAGGAGGAAAAAAATGGCTGGTTATGTTGTAGTAGGTACTCAATGGGGAGACGAAGGAAAAAGGTAAAAATCATAGATGTTTTATCAGAAAAAAAGCTGATTATGTAGTAAGATTTCAAGGTGGAAATAATGCAGGTCACACAGTTGTTGTGGACGGAGAAAAGTTCATTCTACAACTTCTTCCATCAGGTGTACTTCAAGCTGGTACTTGTGTGATTGGACCAGGTGTTGTTGTAGATCCTAAAGTTTTCCTAGATGAAATAGATAGAATAGAGAAAAGAGGAGCTAGAACTGATCATGTTATTATAAGTGATAGAGCACATGTTATTATGCCTTATCACATTGAAATGGATAAAAATTAGAGAAAGTGTTGAAGATAGGATAAAAAAATAGGAACAACTAAAAAAAGGAATTGGACCTTGTTATGCTGATAAAATTTCAAGAGATGGTATAAGAATGGCTGATTTACTTGATTTAAAACAATTTGAAGAAAAAAATTAAGAGCTAATTTAAAAAGAAAAAAATGAAATATTTACAAAAAAATTTATGGTGCTGAACCACTAGATTTTGATACTATCTTTGAAGAATACAAAAGGATATATTGAAAAAAATAAAAACATAGAATAGTTGACACTATCCCTATAGTAAACAAAGCATTAGATGAAAATAAACTTGTACTTTTTGAAGGAGCACAAGCTATGATGCTAGACATCAACTACGGAACTTATCCTTATGTTACTTCATCATCTCCTACACTTGGAGGAGTTACAACAGGAGCAGGTGTTTCACCAAGAAAAATAGACAAAGGTATTGGTGTAATGAAAGCCTATACAACAAGAGTTGGAGAAGGGCCTTTTGTAACAGAACTTAAGAATGAATTTGGAGATAAGATTAGAGGAATCGGTGGTGAATATGGAGCTGTAACTGGTAGACCTAGAAGATGCGGTTGGCTTGATTTAGTTGTGGGAAAATATGCAACTGAAATCAATGGACTAACTGATATCGTTATGACTAAGATAGATGTCTTAAGTGGATTAGGAAAGCTTAAAAATATGTACTGCCTATGAAATAGATGGAGTAATTCATGAATATGTACCTGCTGATACAAAAATCATTAGACAGAGCTATACCTATTTATGAAGAACTTGATGGTTGGGATGAAGACATCACTCAAATCAAAAAAATACGAAGATTTACCAGTAAATTGTAGAAAAATATATAGAAAGAGTTCAAGAGATATTAGATTGTCCTATATCTGTTGTATCTGTTGGACCAGATAGAAATCAAAAATATATATTAAAGAAATATAGAAAAAAATAATCTACAAAAAAACAGTTCATTACTAAGAAGTAGCTTAGACAATATTTAAAAAAACTAATGCTATCTTTTCTTTGATGAACTGTTTTTTTTATAAAAATAAAGTATGAGGAAAATATATGAAAAATAAAAAAATATAATAGATGCTATTATTAATATAATAAAAAAATCCTATTTTTAGAATTAAGGGAATATTCTGCAAGTCATAATAGAGCTAATAATATGGGAGAAGCACTTGAAGAATATATAAAAGATCTATTTTTCAGGAACAGTCTTTGAAAAAAATGAAAAATAAAAAGAATGGAAATTATTTCAAAAAGTATTTAGTTATTTAGGGAATACAAATAATCCTCCAGATAGTATTTTTAAGAGAAGGAGATGCAATAGAAGTAAAGAAAATTGAGAATAAAACTTCATCTTTAGCATTGAATAGTTCATTTCCTAAAAGCAAAACTATACTCAAATAGTCCTATGATAACAGATGCCTGTAGAAATTGTGAAAAAAATGGGAAGAAAAAAAGATATCATTTATGCAATAGGTAGCTGTGAAAAAAATAAATTAACATCTTTGATATTTGTTTATGGTGAAGATTATGCTGCTGAAAAATAAAATATATGAAAATGTAAAAAAATAAAGTAAAAACTAGGTATTGAGTCAATAGATGGTCTAGAATTCTCAGAAACAAATGAAATAGGTAGAATTAATAGAGTAGACCCACTAGGTATAACTTATTTTAGAATAAGAGGTATGTGGGGAATTGAAAAATCCAGTAAAAAGTATTTGATTATATTTATGAAAAGAGATGATAGTAAACAATTCAATTTTATGGCACTAATCAATGAAGATAAATACAATTCTTTTTCTAATAGAAAAGAGCTAGAAAAATTTAGAAAAAGAAAAACAAAAAAATTTGGAAATAAAGAATGTTAAGATAAAAAAATCCAAATAATCCAGCAAAAATTAAAAAAAGCAAAAATTAATTATATTTAAAAATATAGTAGGAGATATGATGAAATTATTAAGTTTATTCAGTGGAGCAGGAGGCTTAGATTTAGGTTTTGAAAGAGCAGGATTTGAAATAATTGCTGCTAATGAGTATGATAAAAACGATATGGGAAACTTATGAAAAAAATCATAAAAGCAAGATTAATAAAAAAAGATATTAGAGAAATTCTGTCTGATGAACTTCCTAAAAAGTGATGGAATTATTGGAGGTCCTCCTTGTCAATCTTGGAGCGAAGCTGGTTCACTAAGAGGAATAAATGACCCAAGAGGAAAAATTATTCTATGAATATATCAGAATATTAAAAAGATATTCAGCCTAAGTTTTTTTGGCAGAAAATGTAAAAGGCATGTTATCAAAAAAAGAAATACTGATGCTGTAAGGGATATAATTAAGGAATTTGAAGAAGCTGGATATAATGTTTTTCATAAAAATTGCTTAATGCTTTTTGATTATGGAGTAGCTCAAGATAGAGAAAGAGTATTTTTATGTTGGTTTTTAGAAAAGACTTAAATATAAGTCATTTTGAATTTCCTTATCCCATTAAAGAAAAAAAGAAAGAAAAATTTTTTTGAAAGATACTATATGGGATTTAAAAAGATAATGCCTTACCCGGAAAAGAAAAAGAATAAAAACAAATGCTGATGACTGTATTGTTGATAACCATGAATATCTAACAGGAGGTTATTCAACTATTTTTTTATGAGTAGAAATCGTGTAAGGCAATGGGAACAACCTGCTTTTACAGTACAAGCCTCTGGAAGACAATGTCAATTACATCCTCAAGCACCTACTATGATAAAAAGTAGATAAAAAAATATATGAATTTGTTACAGGAAAAGAAGATTTATACAGAAGATTAAGTATAAGAGAGTGTGCTAGAATCCAAGGATTTCCAGATACATTTAAATTTTACTATACTTCACTAGAAGATGGTTTATAAAATGGTTGGAAATGCAGTACCTGTAGATTTAGCATATATAATAGCCAAAAAGAATAAAAAGAAACTTTAACAGATAAAGAAAAAGATAAAAAAAGAAATCAGGCAAAAAAACTTTATTTGATTAAAAAAAGGAGAATTATGAGAACATTATTATTATTAAGAGGAATACAAGCAAGTGGGAAATCTACTTGGATAAAAAGAAAACAACTTAGAACCATATACATTAAGTGCTGATAACATAAGATTAAATATTGCAAACCCTGTTTTACTTGAAGATGGTTCTTATGAAATTAGTCAAAAAAATACAATAAAGTAACTTGGGAACTTTTATATAAGTATTTAGAAATGAGAATGCAAAATGGAGATTTTACTATAATAGATGCCACTCACTCAGACCTTAAACTTTTGAATAAATACAAAGATTTAGCAAACACATATAAATATACTATGTATTGTCTAGAGTTTGATGTCCCTTTAGAAGAAGCTTTAAAGAGAAATAAAGAAAGAGACAGCTATAAATATGTACCTGAAAGAGTTATAGAAAGAACTTATGAAACTATTAAAAAAAGAATGAAAAATTACCAAGTGCTTTAAAGAAAAATAGAATCAATTGATGAGATAATAAATTTCTATACAGCCGATGTAAATCAATATGAAAAAAAGTTGTAATTATTGGAGATATACATTCTTGTGCTGAGCCTTTAAAAAGAAGTTTTAAAAAGATTTTAATGAAGAAACTCTTTATATCTTTGTTGGAGATTATTTCGATAGAGGTATACAGCCAGTTGAGACTTTCAATATAATGCTAGACTTATTAGAAAAAAACCTAATGTTATTTTTTAATTGAAGGAAAACCACGAAGAAAAAGAGTATGAAAAAAATTCATCTATGATGAAGAAAAAAATATACAAAAATCTTTTGAAGAAACAACTTTGCTACCTCTTTTAAAAAGAATATGATGTGGACTATGTAAGAGCCTCTTTAAAGAAAAATATACAAGAAGTTAAGACAATGCTTTGCCTTTGAATTTAGAGATAAAAAAATTCCTATGTACTCATGGAGGTCTACCTCTTGTTCCAAATTTAGCTTTAGTTTCAGCTAAAGAAATGATACATGGAGTTGGAAAAGTATGAAACTGAAATAGGTGAAATCTATTCTGAAAAACTATAAGAAAGGTTTATGCCAAGGTTTCATACAAGTTCATGGACATAGAGGTGTAAATGATGGACAATTCTCTTATTGCCTTGAAGATAGAGTAGAGTTTGGTGGAGAATTGAAAGTTTTAACTATTGATAATGAAGGAAAAAAATTAAAAAAAGACTGGTATAAAAAAACTCTGTATATAATAAAGGTTTAAAACTACCAATGTCAGGTGCTGTAGAAAAAAAGTTGAATTTAATACAGCAAATGAACTTATCAATGAAATGATAAGACATCAATTTATTACTGTTAAAGAATGTGAACATAACTTAATTTCATTGAACTTCAATAGAGAAGCATTCAATAAGAAAAAAATGGAATGATTTAACAATAAAGGCTAGAGGGCTATTTGTTGATAAAGACAGTGGAGAAGTTAAAATCAGAAGTTATAATAAATTTTTTTCAACTTTGGAGAAAGACATGTAAACTTAGGTTATTTGAAGAAATATGCAACTTATCCAATCAGAGCATTTAAAAAAATACAATGGTTTCTTAGGTTTAGCCTCTGTTGTAAATGGTGAAGTTGTACTTACTTCAAAGTCTGTAACTTCTGGAAAGTATAAAGATATTTTCCAAGATATTTGGAATAAAGTAGAAAGCGAAGTAAGAGAATTATTAAAAGCAAACTATGATAGAAAAATAATTGTACAGCCGTTTTTTTGAAGTAGTTTCTCCTGAATATGACCCTCATATAATAAAAATATGATAAAGAGCACTTATATTTATTAGATTTTATTGAAAAATAAATTGGATTTAGATACTCATAATATAGATTTAGAGTTTTCTGAAAAAATTAATGAAAAAAAGTTGAATTTTCTTCTGATTTACTTACTAAAAAAAGAAGAACTTACAAGATTAGAAAACTATGATGAACTATATAATTTCTTAGCTGAAAAAAAGAAAAAAAGCTTAGAAGAATTTGAAGGTTATGTACTATGTGATAATTCTGGTTTTCATGTTTAAATTTAAATTACCTTATTATAACTTATGGAAAAACAAGAAGAGCTTGGCTTGAAAGATATCGTTCAGCCTTAGCTAAAGGGTAAAAAAAGTTGAAGTAACTGAAAAAAAGATGAGCATAGACATTTCAAGAAATTTCTATTAAAAATTAGGTAAGGATAAATTACAAGAATTAAGTATAATAGATGTAAGAGAACTATATGAAAAAAAGAAAAATTAAAAATAAAAAAAGAGGGCTAAAATGAGTAATAGAGTTTTGTTTTTTTATTAATTGCTGGAGTTTTTGTTTTTGCTTCTATATTTTTTTAATAATTGGAATTATATATGAAAAAAATATATCAAAAATAATATGAAAAAAATTTTTGATAAGGAAGTAGAAGGAAAAGTTTTAGAAGTTACAAAAGCTTAATTTTTGGTAGTAGATTAACAGATACTTATGTTATATATCAGTATATAGTAAATAATCATAAATATATAGTCAAACCTTATGTTTTATTAAAAAAATGCAGATATAAATCTAAAATATACTGATTCTGAAAAATGTTACTTGTATCACTTATATGGGGCGTCATGGTATGAGTGGACAAACAAAAATATCGTACAGGTGAAGATATAATAGTAAAAATATAATTCTAATAATCCTAAGAGGCACGAAATTCTGAATGATAAGGATAAAACATTCGCATCTAAAGTATTTAAAAATAGTGGGAAAAAAATACTTATGGTTCTCCCAATAATTTTCCTTATCATATCATTTTTTTGCAAAGGGACAGGTTCAATAAGTAAGGGGACTATATGAAAAAAAGAAAATTAAAGTATTGATAAGTGCTTGTTTATTAGGAGACAATGTGAAATATTCAGGTGGAAATAATCTTACACCAGAACTTGTTACATTGTTGGAGAAATATAATGTGGACATTGTGAAAGTTTGCCCTGAGTGTTTTGGAGGTTTGCCCATACCAAGAGTACCCTCTGAAATTAGAGAGAATAAAGTTTTTTTAGTAAGGATAACAGAGATATTACTGAAGAATTTTTTTAGCAGGAGCTGAAGAAACTTTAAAAAGTAGCTAAGGAAAAATGAAGTTAATTTTGTTATTTTTAAAAGAAAGAAGTCCCTCTTGTGGTAGCACTCATATCTACGATGGAAGCTTTTCAGGTAATATTATTCCGGGACAGGGAATTACAGCTAAAAAGATTGACTGAAGAAAAAGATAAAAGTTTTCTCTGAAGAGAATTTAGAAGAAATTGAAAAAAATATCTAGTGGAATTAGCTAAGAATTAGGAGGTTTTATGGAAAATCTATACAATGAGGCTTATTCTCTTTTACCTATAGAAGAGAAGAAAGAGATTTTAGAAAAATTTAGCCAAGAAGCACAATATGGAGCTTTTTAAGATTTGAAACTTTCTCCAAGTATTCAAAAATCAACTTTTACTGCTGTTTTTTTAAATATAAGGAAAGTGAGTTTGTTTTTTTGTTCCTGGAGATACTGTAACTCTAGGTTATGAAGGACTACCTAAGAATTTATCTGATGAAACTTTAAAAAGGTTTAAAAATATTGTTTAGATGAAACTGAAGACTTAGATACAGTTTTAGCAGAATATATCAGAGATAATTTTAGTAAACTTAGAAAAGTTACTATAAAACCTATGTTAGTTGAAAGAGATTTACAGACAGTGGCTTGGAGAAAATCTAATTTAGAAGAATTAAAAGACTTTGACAGTGACTTGCTAAAGGACTATAATGAGTTTAAAAATTCTGACTACAATAGACTGACATTAGATGAAACAGCTAGATTTACAAAAGTTGGAAATGATATAGAAATAGAGCTATATGATGATATTAGCTACGAGGAACTTTGCGAAAATTTAAAAGATGAAGGTTTCTCTTTAGCTAATTTAGATGAATGGGAATATCTATGTGGTGGAGGTTGTAGAACTCTATTTCCTTGGGGAGATGACTTGGACTACAATATGAACTTGCTATATTTCTCTAAAGAAGACAATGATAAATATGACTTAGAAGAGCCAAATTTCTTTGGACTTTCTATAGCTTACGACCCATACAAAATGGAAATTGTGGAAGATGATGATTATTATGTATTTAAAGGTGGAGATGGAGGTTGCAATATCTGTAGAGGTTATAGAGATTTTTTAGGTTATTTACCTTGTTCTCCATATTACACTCAAGAACATATGAATTCTATAAACATTCTTGATGATTGCATTGTTAATGAGTATGATGATGAACTTGATGGCGATTTCAATTTCTATCGTAGAATTATAAGAATAGGAGAGTAAAAATGAAAAAAATACTTATATTATTACTTATGTTAATTTTTAGGAATCATCAGTTATGCTAAAGAAGATGATATACTTGGAACTTGGCTTATTAAAGAAAAATGGAAAAAAATAGTAGAAATCTATAAAAAAATGAAAATGGAGAGTACACTGGAAAGATTAAAGAAGATAATTTTATTTTCTTAAAAACAAGCTAATGACTTAACTTATGATAAAGAAAAAAATAGCCTAGCCTATTTTAATTTAAAAATTTCCGGAAGATAAATTTTTCTTGGTATGTTTGGATAAACATAGAAAAAAAGATGGTAATCTCTTTATCAAAGGCACTGGAAATACTGAAGTTGGAAAAATATGTTAGAGAATTACATCTTATTAGACAAGAATAATTTTTTTATTAAGGGGGAATAAAATGGTAGAATTATTGACATCAGGGGCTATGAGTAATAGAATGTTACTTACAATCTTTGCAACATTTTTTTCTATCTTTCCAGCTATGTTTTTTTAATATTTGGAATTATGATGCGAAGAGGACAACAAAAATAATATTAGTAGTTATGATGGTGAAGTTAAAGGAGAGATAATAGAGGTTTTAAACTCTGAAAAAAAGTACAATGTATGCTACTTATCCTATATATCAATATGAAGTAAATAAACATAAGTATATTGTTAAACCTAATTTTATATTTTTTTTAACTCTAGTTTAGATAAAAAAATATCATGATAGTGAAAAATGTAACTTGTATTACATATCTAAATAAACATGGTGGAAATACTAGAACAAAAATATAAGGCTGGAGAAAGTATAATAATAAAAATATGATATTGAAGATCCTAAAAAAATCATGAAATTCTAAATGATAAAGACAAAAAAATTTGCATATGATAGTAGGAGAATTGTTGCACTTCTTCTTATGATTTTTTTCCTCTTATTTTTTTCTTATTGCTTCATTTTTTTATTAAAAGGGCAAGCAGTTTTTACACCAGCAAATTAATATTACTTTTTGAAAGCGCTGTTGCAAAACTAAAATTTCAATTCTAAAGTAAAAAAATAAGTGAGTTACGAATGGAAATTTTTAGATAAAAAAATCAAATAGAATGAGCCGAGCAAATTCAGGAGTGTTTGAACGAAGTGAGTTTCCTGATTTGCAGCGAATTCTTGATTTTTTTATCGTTAAGAAATTTACTCAGTAACGAATTATTTTTTTACTTTTTGTTAATTTGCAACAGCCCTTTCTTTTTTTATGATAAAAATAACTTTTTTTCTCAGATTTTTACACTGCTCATTTTACCATAAATTCATTGATACTATTGACAAAAATAGATATTTTTTTGTTACAATAAAATAATTTATAAAAATTTATTTACTTAGGCAAAAATTAAAGGCAATTTAGATACACCAGCAACATTATTTAACTTAATAAAAAAATTAAAAAAATATAAATAAAAATTTCAGGGAGAAAAAAATGATAAATAATTTATCTACAGTCGAAAAAAATTTACGAACAATTGCTAAAAAGATATGAAAATGTAAAAATATTCAGTTGGACTTGCAGTACTTTTTTTTAATGAAAGGAACAAGTGCCTTTTTCTGAAGACAACAAGATACAGGAAATAGAAAAAAACAAAAAGGATATTTTAACTGATGCTAAAAAAAGAAAAAAAGCAGAAGTAAAAAGAAACTAAGAAAAAAAGAAAAAAGCTACACAAAAAAATTAAAAAGCTTCTTGGGCAAATGTACAATTTGGAGCTAATGATTTATATAGCAATTTTTTTTGTTACACCAAAAAAACTCAAGTGGATAAAGCTTCAATAGTAAAGAGTGAAAAACACTATTTTACTAGCTAGTGCAGATAATAACACAAGTTTACCTACTTTTTTTCTAAAATTGCATCTGATATAGAAGAAACATATGCACCTACAACAGAAGAGATAAATACAAGCAAGGGAAACTTAAGAAATTCAATAGGAAATTTACAAGAAAAAAATAAATAATGCTAGAGCTGAAAATGCTAAAGAAGTTCAAGGTTTAAAAACTAGAATTAGTTCAACTTATGGAACAAGGAAACCAAGTAGTTAAATCACCTTGGTCATCTTGGCAATTTGGGGCTAACTATATATACAACAATTGGAATGGAGCATATAAAGGAAGAGGGACAAAAGTATCAGAAGGAGCTATAACGAATAAATCTGCTAATTCTCTTGATCCTCTAGCTAAAAAAATATAGCAGTTCCTAATTTAAAAAAAGTACTAGCTATGGAAGTACTGACTTAAATATTGTAGAAGAACCAAATGCTTCAGTTTCAGTAACTACTAGAATTACTCCAGTTATTATAGATAAAAACAACAACTAGAAAGAATCAAGAACCATATGTTTTTTTAGATTACCTTATTTTTGAAGCTAGAGAAATAGGAACTCCTTCTATTCCAACTGTTAACGCTCCAAATATAACTGTAAGTGGTTTTGCTGACTTCCCTGGAAGATGGATCAACGGGGTAGCTGGTAGATATTCATACTGGCATACAAATAATGGTATAGGAAATACTGATGGTAACCTATATCAAACTTCTGTAGAAAAAAAGGAGAAGTTTTAAAAAAAGAAGAGGTGGAACTGTAAACAGAATCCAACTTAAAAAAACTATCAAAGAGGGCAAATACAAGTAAGACCTGTAAACGTTGATGTGGGAGTTGAACCTCCTGAAAAATACTGACCTTGCTGGTGATGTGCCTACATTCTTTATGTCACTTGAAGATATCCCTTATTCATATTTTGGAAAAAAATTCAAAATTATCTTTGATAAATGAAAAATAATAATATAGATGGGCAAATATTTATACACTTTGAAACAGAAGGTAATACAACAGATAAATTTGATAAATTAAAAAGCAGATGGACATATATCAACAGAAGAATTCAATGAAATAAGAAAAATATACTGATGATACAAATTTCAAAAAATGACCAAGGTGGAGAACTATATCATGTAAATAGAGGTACAGTCGAATTAGGTGGTACAGGTATCAGATATGTTCAAACAACTTTTTGCAGGTGGAATGGGACAAAGGGTTAATCTTGTAGAAAATCGTGGAAATATTATTAGTATGAACTATGAAGAAGGAAATACTAAGACTCATTCAAATGCTATTTTCCTTTATGGACCAGATACAGGAAGTGGTTATACAGGTACTCAACATATATATGCTAATAATAAAACTGGTAAAAATAAGTATGTATGGAGAAAAAAAGGATATCTTGCTGTTTTTCACTGCAAGTTCTACTCTAGCTCGTGGAGATGTATCTTTTTATAAATGATGGGGAAGCTAATCTATATGGTAGAAATAGTGTTGGTCTATTTATAACAAAAGATGCTCGTGGAAAAACTATCTCAAAAGTCTAATTTTATTATGAATAAACCTATAAATCTTCAAGGTGATAATACTACTGGGCTTTATATAGAAAACAGTGGAGATGGAATAAAAAAATGATAGAAATACTGCTAGATTTGTAATAGGAGCTAAAGATAATGCTACAATACCAGCCTATGTTCCTGAAAAATTCTCTTCTTAATGCAGCAAATAGTAAAGAAGCTAACCACAATAAAGTTGGTGGAGATGAAAAACTTAGCTGAAGAAATAGTTGGTATATATTTAAATAATCCTATTGCTGAGTTACATGTAAAAAGTTCCACAACTAGAAATTGAAAAAAATTTGCTAAAAAAATCTATAGGAATTTTTTTCAAAAGATGGAGAAGTTAAAAGCCACTGATGGAAATATATCAATCAAAGGTGGAGAAGACAATATAGCTCTTTATGCTAATGGTGGAAAAAAATTGATTATACAGGTAACATTAACATAAGTAAATCATCATTGACAGGAGATAAAGGAAATACAAATGGTATAGGAAATATGGCAGTCTTTGCTGCTTCTCCAAATAATTATGTCAAAGTAAATGGTAATATAACTATGGATACAAGAGATACGGTAGCTATTTACTCTGATAATACAAAAAGTGGATTTAAATGGAAAAACTTGATATAAAAATTAAAGCCTGAATCAACAGGAAAAAAATATAGCAATCTATGCTAAAAAAATAGTAGTGCTACAAGCCCTGTAACAGTACAAACTAACCAATCTAAAAATAGAAATAGATGGTAAAAAAAGATGATGATACCATTACAAATCAAGGTTTAGCACTTTATGCAGAGCAAGGTGGACAAATAGTTGCAAATGGAACTTCATTATCAGATGGACTTTATATGAAAGTTACAAATGGAGGCTCAGCTATTGTTTCTGATGGTGCTACTAGTAATGTACAGGCTAAATACTCAACTATTGACTATGATGGCAATGGCTATGCTCTATATACAAAAAAATAATGGAAACATAGATGTAAGAAATGCAAAGATTAATCTATATGGTAAATCAACTGGATTTGAAAGAAGTGGAGATTTAACAGATCCATTCACTATGAATTTAACAGATGCTAAGTTCTATGCTCATTCAAATGATGTTTCTATTATGAGTTTAAAAAATATTCCATCATTAAACTTCTCTACTTTGGCTGGTACATTTTTTTAGTGGTTATCTTGGTGGAGCAGAAGTTCATGGTGCAAGTGGAGCTAAAAAAACTATAAGATAGCAACTATAGATGGTATTGGTGCATTTAATATAGACAGTGACTATGATAAGAGTAGAGCTCTTGATCCTGCTAATGAAGGAACAAATGACTATGTCTTAACAAGACACCTTTTTAATGCAAAGAGCTACAATAAATCTAAAAATCAGGAAATAATGTTAGATCTATATTGAGTAGCAGTGATATAGCTGACCTTGGAGAACAAACAGCTGTAGGTTTAGCAAACTATGTTGGTGGTCAAATCAATTTAGAATCTAATACAAGTGTAAATGTCGATAGAACTGATAAAAGCCAATGGTTCTGTAAGTGTTGGTTCTGTAGGTCTATTTGCAGATGGTGGGGGAATTAGTGTTGCTTCAGGTGCAACAATTAATGTTGAAAAAGAAAATAATTTTGTAAATGGTAGTTCAGTTGGTATTTATGCTTCAAATGGTACGAATGTTTCAAATGCCGGAACTGTTAATGTGGGTGGAAAAGGGTTCTATAGGAATCTTAGGAATGACTCGTAGAATAGATGCTGATGGTAATCCTCTCCCTAGTGGTTCTGCTTCATTAGATCTTAGAAATGAAAGTACTGGGGTTATTAATATGGATGGTGAATCTGCTATTGGAATGTATGTTCTTAACAATGATTCATTTGCTTTTAACCCAATAAATAATGGATATAATTATGGTATAATAAATATCTCAGGAAATAATGCTATAGGAATGTTGACAACTGGGGCTCATACATATAATAGTAATATTATAAATATCAACTCTGATCAAGGAGGAATTGGAATATATGCTACAGCTGGAACAGCTGCTAACCGTCATACTTCAATGACAGGAAGTGGTGCTGGTTCAGTAATAAACTTAAAAAGTTCTGTATCTAAAGATAATCCAAATATAGGAATTTATACTGAAATTTTAGAAGATGGTTATGGTTCTGTTATATCTAACTCAGGAGATATTATTGGTGGTGATAATACCATAGGTATATATGGAGAAGCTACCTCCCATGACACGGGTAAAATCAAACTAGGAAATAATAGTGTAGGAATTTTTACAACGGCTAATGCTACAGGTTATTTTACTGATCTTACTGTAACAGATGGAGAAATAGAAGTTGGAAATAATTCAAAGGGAATCTTTGTTTCAGGAAGTGCTGCTGCCAATGTAATAAATGGTGCTAAAATGACTATAGGCGACAATTCTTTTTGCTTATGTATTAGATACTAAAGAAATTCCTGCTGATCCAGTTGCTGGAACTCCTGTTATTCAGAGTGTTTTAGAAAGTAATTCTACTGATGAAACTAAATTAGGAAACAATAGTATATTTATTTATTCTAGTGATAAAACTGCAAATATTACTAATAAAACTCCTTTAAGAACAACTGGTAATAAAAAAACTATGGTATTTATGCTAGTGGAGAAATCACTAACCTAGCAGATATGGACTTTAGTGCTGGAGTTGGAAATGTAGCAATATTAAATGTAAGAGATATAGGTAGTACTACATCAAAAGCAGTAAATGGGCAACTAGGAGCAGCTAGTCAACCGACTATAACAGTTGGAAAAAAAGTGATGTTATTAATGAAAAATTACTCTATTGGAATGGCTGCAGGTTATTTAGATAAAGATGGAGTACTAAAAACAAACAGGTCACGTTGAAAATTATGGAAAAATAGATGTAGTTGGAGAAAGCGGTATAGGAATGTATGCTGCTGGAAGTGGTTCAATGGCTATAAACCATGTAGGAGCAGAAATTAATTTAAGTGGTCAAGACTCTATTGGTATGTACTTAACAGACAGTGCTATCGGAGAAAAACTATGGAACTATAAGAACAGCTCCAAATAATACAAAAAGATGGAATAGTTGGAGTAGTAGCAAACAATAATGCTGTTATTAAAAAAACTATGGTACTATTGAAATTAAAGGTGAAGGAAACACTGGAATTCTCCTAGCTAATGGTGGAACTAGACAAGGAAACTAAACCAGCTGATTTAGATGGTTCAGAAGGAGAAGTTACAAAGAGAATAGAGCCAACTGGTAAAAAAATCAATGGAGTTGAAATAGTTGCTCCAGGAAATGGAACAGCTACAATAAAAAAAGAAATGGAAAGCCTGTAGTTCCAACTCTTGTTGATACTATTCCAGCAAAAACCAAATGAAATAACAGCTGGTACCACAACTTTAGACTTAAGAAATACTGTCTTAGCAGAAGCTCCTTCATTGACAAGAGCTAGTTCACTAGGTATGTATGTTGATACTTCTGGAAGACAATTTACAAATCCTATACAAGGTTTAGAACATTTAACTAATTTAAAAAGAAGTTAATTTAATCTTTGGAATAGAAGCAACAAACTATACAGATAGTAGAGATATACAAGTAGGAGAAAAATATTTTATCTCCATATAATAATACAATTTCAACTCTTTCTAGAAATGGAAAAAAACTAAATTTAATTTGAATTCTGGAAGTTTAACTTGGATAGCAACTGGAACTCAAGATACAAATACAGGTAAATTTAATGCAGTATATCTTTCTAAGATTCCTTACACATCTTTTGCAAAAGATAAGGACACATATAACTTTATGGATGGTTTAGAACAAAGATATGGTGTTGAAGGTGCAGATTCAAGAGAAAAAAACTTTATTTAATAAATTAAATCAAATAGGAAAGGGTGAACCTGAATTATTTGCTCAAGCAGTGGATGAAATGAAAGGTCATCAATATGCTAACACTCAACAAAGAGTACAGGCAACTGGTGATATTTTAAATAAAGAATTTGATTATTTAAGAAGTGAATGGACTAACCTAACTAAAGATTCTAATAAGATTAAAACTTTTGGCGCTCAAGGTGAGTACAAAACAAATACTGCTGGTGTAGAAGATTACAAGAGCAATGCTTATGGTGTGGCTTATGTACACGAAGATGAAACTGTTAGACTTGGAGAATCTGTAGGTTGGTATGCTGGTATAGTTCATAACAAATTGAAAATTTAAAGACTTTGGAAGATCTGAAGAAGAAATGTTACAAGGAAAAACTTGGAGCTTTCAAATCAGTTCCATTTGATGAAAATAATAGCTTGAATTGGACTATAGCTGGAGATGTGTCTGTAGGATATAATAAAATGCACAGAAAATACTTAGTTGTTGATGAAATATTCAATGCTAAATCTAAATATCAAACATATGGACTAGGTCTAAAGAATAAAATTTCTAAAGAATTTAGACTGAGCGAATCATTTACATTCAAACCATATGCAGCTCTAGGTTTAGAATATGGAAGAGTATCTAAGATAAAAAGAAAAAAATCAGGTGAAATGAGATTAGAAGTTAAGGGTAATGACTACTTATCAGTAAGACCTGAAATAGGTACTGAACTTGCTTATAAACATCACTTTGGCGCTGGTGCATTCAAGGCTGCTGTTGGAGTAGCTTATGAAAATGAACTAGGAAGAGTTGCAAATGCTCATAATAAAAGCTAGAGTAGCTAATACTTCTGCCGACTGGTATGATTTAAGAGGTGAAAAAAAGAAGACAGAAAAGGAAATGTTAAAGCTTGACTTAAATGTTGGACTAGAAAGTGAAAGATATGGAGTAACTGCAAATGTAGGTTATGACACTAAAGGTGAAAACCCTAAGAGGTGGAGTAGGATTAAGAGTTAAATTCTAAGTGTATATAGATTATTATTTCCCTAGGAAGAAGGCTGAGATATTGGTCTTCTTCTTTCTTTTAAAAAAAGTAAAAAAATATTTCATTACTGAGTAGATTTTTTTAATGATAAAAAAATAATTTTTTTTAGACTTTTGTATTGCCCTTTTACTATAAATTCATTGATAGCATTGACAAAAACCGTATATTTAAGCTATAATTAAACGACGCTACAAAAACTAATTTACTCAAGTCATAAAAAGTCAAAAATTGTTATAAAAAAATATTGATTGTATAAATTTTTTTACAGGGAGATAAAAAAATGGGAAATAATAGCCTACAAACTACAGAAAAAAAGTTTACGTTCTATTGCTAAAAAGATATGAAAAATATAAAATATTCAGTTGGACTTGCAGTCCTTTTTGATGAAAGGAACAAGTGCTTTTTTTCTGATGATAATAAAATACAAGAAATTGAAAGAAAAAAAGATATTTTTAACTAATGACCAAGTAACTAAGGCTGTAGTTAAAAAAAGCTAAAAGCAAAAAAACAAGTTACTCAAAAAGTTAAAAAGCTTCATGGACAAATGTACAATTTGGAGCTAATGATTTGTATAGTAATTTTTTTGTTACACCAAAAAAACTAAAGTAGATAAAAGCTTCAATAGTAAAGAGCGAAAAATACTGTTTTACTAGCTAGTGCAGATAATAACACAAGTTTACCTACTTTTTTTCTAAAAATTGCATCTGATATAGAAGAAACATATGTCCCTACAACAGAAGAAATAACAACAAATAAAGGAAATTTAAGATCTTCTATAGGAAATTTACAAGAAAAAATTAATGAAGCAAGAAGAGAAAATAACAAAGAAATAGATGGATTAAGACTAGAATTGGTTCAACTTATGGAACAAGGAGAGCAAGTTGTTAAATCACCTTGGTCATCTTGGCAATTTGGAGCTAACTATTTCTATGATAATTGGGGATCTGCATACAAAGGTAGAGGAGATAAAAATCAAGAATATAGGAGTTATCGAAAGAGAGGCTGATGTATTAACTGGCTCAATTTCAAAATCTAGTAAAAAATATGCTGAGTTAAATATTGCAAAAAGAGAAAATCCTTACAAGCTTATAAGTGTAAAAGAAGTAATTCCGCCTACAAAAGATTTTAAATTCAGTCCCGTTTTTAGCTTAAGAGAACCAACTAAACTAGAAACATTAAATCTAAATATAGAAACAATTTCTCCAGAAATCCCAGCTGCATTTAGATTTAGTATCAATACTCCAACTATACCAACAATTAATCCTATACAGGTCAATATTGAAACAGTTGAATTAAGAAACTATGGAAATGTTTGGAATATGGGGATTGTTGGAAGACAAGATCCAGAATATAAATATAGTCTTTTTACTATCCCTAGTGGAACCTACAATCTAAATTCAGATAGTAAAAAGTATAGATGGAGTTCATTCGGCTCCAACAGTAGTTGATATGTCTATTATTGGACAGAATGTTAAGGTTGAAAAATGGAACTGTTTTTAAATATAAATAAGGTTGGAGGAAGAGCAGTTTCAATTGATATTAATCCAGGTTGGCAAGATGGAGGACCACAGTAGCTGAAACAAGTTCAACATTTACAAATGAAGGAATTATTAATTTAAATGCTAAAAATACAGCAGCTATTGAAGCTCAAACTGAGACAACTAGTGCTGACTATTATGCAGCAGGAGCACCTGCTTCAACTAATCATCATTGGATACATAAAAAAAGAAATTTATGGAATAAATAAAGGAATTATTAATGGAAATGCTGAAAAACAAGTGGCAATGACTTTTGTAAGAGAACAAGTCCCAGGTAGGGAACAACAATTCTTAACAAATGCGACAAGTGGTACAATAACTATGAATGGTGCTAAATCAATGGCATTCTCATTCAATGTAGATGATCTGTATGCGGAAGCAAAAAAATGAAGGAAAAGATTATTTTTAAATGGTGTAAATAACTATGGTTTTGCCTTTTGGTAAACAAATTGCAAATAACCATTTAAAGGAAAAATTCTATTATAAGTAATGAGGCTACAGGAACAATAGAAGTAAATGGTGATAACTCTGGAGGATTTGCATTACAAGAAATGATAGATGCTAGTAAAAAAATCCTTATATCAAAAAAATATCAACATTACTAATAAGGGTAAAATTAATATTAATTCTAAAGAATCTTTTTGGTATGTACTCTGAACAAATGACAGCAAAAAAATACTGGTGAAATTAATATAATTGAAAAATTCTACTAAATCTATTGGGCTATATGCTACAAAGAAAAAAATACTGTGACTACTGAACTTATTAACGAAGGTAAAATTAATCTAAAAAACTGAAAATGATTCAAACATCGGTTTATTCACTGATAATGCAAAAAGTTATTAACAATAAAGATGGAGAAGTAAATATACTGAAGGGTGAAAAATATAGGAGCCCTAATATCAGGAACAGGTGTTGGAGAAAAACCTAGGAAAAAAATATCTGGAGTGGCTGATGGTTCTATTGGAATCTTAACAAAAAGATACTGGAAGTTTTATCAATAAAGGTGAAATAACTGTTAATGCTAAGGCTTCTTCTACAAATAAAGGGAGCAATTGGAGTATTAGCTAATACAGGTTCAAGTTTCACTAACCCAACTGGTAAATTAGATATTAATGTAAGTGGTAGAAATTCTATTGGTATTTACTCTAAAGGGTACTGTTAAACTTGGTGAAACTAGTGTTTCTGCAGCAGATAATGCTATAAACTTCTTTGCAGATACAAATGGAAATATAGAATTTGAAGCTGGTAAAACTGTAACTTCTACAACAAAAATCTGGTGCTTTACTTTTCTATGATGGAAATTCAAATGGAAAAAAATAAAAATTAGTTGGTGATTTAAAGGCAACTATTGAAGGTGGAAACAGTGCTCCTGAAAGAGGAACTGCTTTCTTCTACAGATCTTCATCAGCTCCTGTAAATGGGTCTGTAACAGGATATAATAATGCTATTTCTTATGGTTCATTTACTCCAGGTGAAGTACAAACTTTCTTTGATAATTTATTTGGAACAGGTGCTGCTGGAAGTAGTACTCTAAATAAATTGGAATTAACTATGAAAAAAAGGTTCAAGATTATTTATTTCACCTAATGTAAAAAGCAAAAAAATAAGTCAACTTGTTACAGATAACTTATTCTCTGGAATAACTGGAGCTCCAGTTATATCTCCTAACAGTAGTGATGACTACGTTAGAAATCTATTATTAAAGAGTGAATTAGAACTTGATAGAGCCGTTAATCTTGACTCAGCAAGTGAAACTTATAATAAATTAGAAATATCAAATTCTTCTATTATTAATAATAGTACAATAAGTGGAACAAAAAGATAAGCAATATGCTATGCTTCAAGAAAAATGATGATCCAAATAGAGGATATGTAACTCTTTTAAATAATCAAAAATAAAGAAATTAATCTAGCTGGTAAAGATTCTCTTGCTATGTATGCTAAAAAAATGGATATATCATAAATAAAGGTCAAATAGAACTAAGTGGAACTGGTTCTACTGCAATATACGGAAGAGATAATACACTTATCGAAAAATACAAATACTAGTAAAAATAAAATTGAATGGAGATAAATCTACAGCTATTTACTATAATAATACTGATACTACAAGTATAGGAGAAAACATAGAAAAACTATGGTGAAATAGAGTTAAATGGAACTAAAGATACAGGTATAACTTATAATTCAGTATCTATTCCTACAACAAATCCAACTTTAGTAAAGAATTTTTGCAGATATAAAGATAAATGGTAGTGAATCTATAGGTATTCACAGTGAGGTTACACAAAGTAATCCTTATGTTATTGAAAAACCAAGGAAATATTACAATAACAGCTCAAACTCAAGATATTGAAAAACCAGCTGTTGGAATTCATACTAAAGATAGCTTTAGCTAAGATTATCAATGGAAATAACGGAAATATAAAGGTTTCAAAAAAATAATATAGCTATTTTTAGGAACATCTGTGGATAACCAAGGAAATATAGAAGTTGATACCGCTGGTACTGCTATTTATTCTAATAGTGGAATAGTAAATCTTCAAAGTGGAGATATCACATTAAAAGGTGGTAGTCAAAAACAATGAAACTAAGGGTGTTATATTAAATGGAACTAACCAAACATTGAATAGAGTGGGAGGAAACATAAATTCTGAGGACTACTCACATGTTATTGTAAATACTGGTTCAGGAAATACGATTAACTTTAGCTGGTTCTGATGTTGTTCTTAAAAAAATAATTCTATTTATACATACTCTAATGATGTAAATTCGAAGATATATAACAATGTTAATTTAAAATTTGATGGAACTAGAGGAGAAAAACTTAGGTATATATTCAAATGGACTTGTTGAAAACTATGCTAATATAGATTTAACAAAAGGTTATGGAAGTATTGGTATATATTCATATGGACAAAAAGCTAAGAACACTGGAATTATTACAGTTGGAGCTTCTGACACAGCTAATGACTTATACAATATAGGAATGGCTTCTGGTTTCACAAGTGGACACTCTCCAAGAGATGCTAAAGACACAGTAATAACACCTAGATACATTGGAAAAATAGAAAATGCTGGAACTATTAATGTTGATGGTAAAGGTGGAATAGGACTATTCTCTACAGGTAGAGGAAGTGTTGCAATAAATACAGGAAACATCATATTAAACAATGATGATACTATTGGAATATATGCAGATGAAGGAGCTACTGTACATAACAGTGGAACTATAAGAACAGGTAGAACAGGTCTAAAAGGAGTACAAGGTGTTGTATTAGGAGTAGGAAGTAAACTACATAATACAGGAAACATCATAATTGATGCAGATAATGCAGCAGGAGTAAAATTAAAAGGTGGAACAATTACACTTGAAGGTAATATTATTGTGACTGGAGCAGGTTCTGAAAGAATCGGTGCTACTACTACTGAAGATATGAGTTTAAATTTCTCTGGTCTTGATATAAAAACATGATAAAAAAATACTGGAGATGTAAAAAAATTTATAGAGATAATAGACTGAAAAAAACACCAGTAGTAGTAAACTACAATGAAATAGGACAACAACCAAGAACTGTAGATGCAAATTCTATAGGGACTTTACTTTAATACTTCTGGTGAATTTAAGCAAAATCCCTATAAGAAACTTAGCAGTTCTAACTGATGAAGCAGATTTTATTATTGGTGCAGAAGCAGCAAAGAGAACTACAAGTAAATATATAGAAATAAATGATCCACAAATGTTGAAAACCATATAGAGAAACTATAATGTATAACCCTAGAATTAGAAAAATGGAATACATATTCAGGTTCTTTAACTTGGATTGCAACTTCTGTTTTTAGATTCAGCAACTGCTCTTCCAGAAAAAAAGTATATTTAGCAAAAAAATACCATATACAACTTTTGCTGGAGATGAAGCTAAACCAGTTGCAAAAAAACAGATACATATAATTTCTTAGATGGATTAGAACAAAGATATGGAGTTGAAGAGTTAGGAACTAGAGAAAAATCAATTATTCCAAAAAAACTAAACTCTATAGGAAACAATGAAGAAGTTCTATTCTATCAAGCAGTAGATGAAATGATGGGACATCAATATGCTAATACTCAACAAAGAGTAGAAGCAACTGGTAATATTTTGGATAAAGAATTTAACTACCTAAGAAATGAATGGTCTAATCCATCTAAAAGATTCTAATAAAGTAAAAAAACTTTTTGGTACTAAGGGTGAATACCAAAACAAATACAGAAGGAGTTATTGACTATAAGAATAATGCTTATGGAGTAGCCTATGTTCACGAAGATGAAACTGTAAGACTTGGTGAATCTGTAGGATGGCATGCAGGTATAGTTCATAACACGTTTAAGTTCAAAGATAATGGTAACTCTAAAGAAGAACAATTACAAGCAAAACTTGGAGTCTTTAAATCAGTTCCATTTGACCATAACAATAGCTTAAATTGGACAATATCTGGAGATGTTTTTGCAGGATACAATAAGATGAACAGAAGATTCTTAGTAGTTGACGAAGTATTTGGTGCAAAAGGGAAAATACTATACTTATGGAGTAGGACTAAAGAATGAAATATCTAAAAGAATTTAGATTGAATGAGGACTTTAGTTTTAAAACCATATGTAGCATTAGATTTAGAATATGGAAGAATTTCTAAAAATAAAAGAAAAAAATCTGGTGAAATGAGATTGGAAGTCAAATCTAATGATTATTTCTCAGTTAAACCTGAGATTGGAGCTGAACTTGCTTATAAACATCACTTTGGAAATAATTCAGTAAAAGTTGCTGTTGGAGTAGCTTATGAAAAATGAGTTAGGAAGAGTAGCTAATGGTAAAAAAATCAAGCTAAAGTATCAGGAACAAAAAGCTGATTATTTTCAATATCAGAGGTGAAAAAGAAGATAGAAAAAGGTAATGTTAAAAACAGACCTTAATATTGGATGGGATAATCAAAGAATAGGAGTAACTGCAAATGTTGGTTATGACACTAAAGGTGAAAACCTAAGAGGTGGAGTAGGATTAAGAGTTATATTCTAGTGTATATAGATTATTATTTTTCTAAGAAGAAGACTGAGAAATCAGCCTTCTTTTTGCAATAAAATTACTTTTTTTATTACATTTTTTTATAGCAATGTTTTATATAGAAAATCTATTGAAATTATTGACAAAAATTGTATATTTAAGGTATAATAATGTATCATTACAAAAAGACATATATACTCAAATTTTAAGGGAAACAAATTTAGAAACAAATGGGAAATTAATCAGTATAAAAAAATTTTTTAGGGGAGTGAAAAAATGACAAATTATTTACCTACGGTTGAAAAAAATTTACGTTCTGCAGCCAGAAGATACGAGAATGTAAAAATATTCACTTGGTCTTGCAGTACTTTTTTTAATGAAAGGAACAAGTGCATTTTCTGAAGATAATAATATACAAGAAATAGAAAAAAACAAAAAGGATATTTTTAACTGATGCTAAAAAAAGAAAAAAAGCAGAAGTAAAAAGAAACTAAGAAAAAAAGAAAAAAAAGCTACAAAAAAATTAAAAAGCTTCATGGGCAAATGTACAATTTGGGGCTAATGATTTGTATAGTAATTTTTTTTGTTACACCAAAAACTAAAGTAGATAAAGCTTCAATAGTAAAGAGCGAAAATACTATTTTACTAGCTAGTGCAGATAATAACACAAGTTTACCTACTTTTTCTAAAAATTGCATCTGACATAGAAGAAACATACGTACCTACAACAGAAGAAATAAATACAAGTAAGGGAAATTTAAGAAATTCTATAGGAAATTTACAAGAAAAAAATAAGTCGTGCAAGAACTGAAAAATGCTAAAGAAGTTCAAGGTTTAAAACTAGAATTAGTTCAACTTATGGAACAAGGAGATCAAGTAGTTAAATCACCTTGGTCATCTTGGCAAGCTGGTGCTAACTATATGTACAATGGCTGGAATGGTGCATATAAAGGAAGAGGTGATAAAGTAGTAGATCAAGTTCTTTCAAGAGATAGCTCAGGAAGTATTAATAGATTTGTAGCAGGTAGTTCAACTACAACTTCATATGGATCTACAGACTTAGCACTAGTTGAAGAACCTTTTTGCTAAAATTGAAATAACTCCTGGAATAAATCCTAAAAATTATAAATAGACAGGCTCTAAGTTACAGACCTTCTACACCAGAAGTGTCATATCCAACTTTTGATCCTAGATTTATTAGAACTCCTGTTAAACCATCTGCACCAGCAGAAATTACACCTACAACTTTTGATCCACCTGCATTAAACTTTGTAGGAGGAGGTTTTATTCAAAACCAAATAATTGGAATGACACAAACTAACATTATCGTCCAAAACTATGAAAAAAATACTCCACTGAAGGTGTTTTTTTAAAATAACAGCTGGAGCAGCTCCAGGTTGGTTAGGAACAAAATGGGAAGGTAAACTTAATGTTGAAACAACTTTAGATCCAACTAAAAAATGGTTCTTTAACAACAGGACAAACAGGTAATGGACCTCAATTTGGAATGAATACTTTCATAAATGACCTAAGAGACCATAATACAATGTTCACTGGAGAATATGAACTGACTGACTTAGGTGGAAGATCTTGGACAAAAAAAGTTTTATAAGCTATAACCCAGCAGGTGTTGGAGGAGACTACAATGGATATTATACTCCTGGTAATAGAACATCAACTTTTGCTGGAAAAATTAACTTTACATGGTATTCCTGTTCCTGTTAATTCAAATGTTTTAGTTGGAATAGAACATCAATTATGGGCAACTAGTCGTAATCACCCTCAATCAAGTTCTACTCTTTTTAAATACAGGAGAAATAATACTAGCAAGTGGTAATAACGTTGTAGGTATTATGATAGATATAGAAAGAATGGTAGATCCAGATAGAATACCACATAAAAACTATAAATGATGGAAAGATAATTATCAATAACCAAAATAGTATAGGTATGGATTTTTGGACAATATATTTATGGCTATAGTGGAGTATTTAAAGTGGATGTATCATTAGGAAATATAATAGTTAATGGTAAAAAAATAACTATGGTGCTAGAATGAAAAAAATATTTTCGTAGTACCTCAAACAGATGCTAGATATTCTACATGGTCAAAAATACTATGATATGGTTACAGTAACTTCTGGTACTGGTAAGAAAAATAACTGTAAATGGTGAAGAAAAATGTTGGTATGGCTATTGGAAAAATCATTGTCAGCAGTAGCAAGGGAATCAGCACCAGGAGCTAATGATACTAACCCTATTGCAAATATATCTGATTTAAAACATAGAAGTAGCTGGAGAAAAAGAATATAGGTTTCTTAAGACTTAAAGATTATTCAGATAACAATACTAATGACATGATACTTGACTCTACTACAATGGGAACATTTACTTTTTGGAAATGGTGCTAAAAAAATAGTAGTTTAGTAAGAACAGATAAACATGGTATTCAAGTGAAGAAAGATATTTCTATCACAGGAAAAGATGCTGATGGAAATGACTATACAGGAAGTGGAAACACAGTTTTACACTCAAATGGTGAAACTCAACATATCTATAACTATAATACTATAACAGTTGGAAAAGGATTTACTAAAACTGTTGGTATGGCAGCTACAGGAACTAAAGCATCTACAATAGATAATATCATAAATGAAGGTACTATAGCTTTGCAAGGTAAACAAAGTATAGGTATGTATACTGATAAATTTAGCCAAGGTAAAAACACAGGTTCTATTAAATTATCAGGAGTTGGAGATACAGATCCAAGTGGTAATATAGGAGATGCAGAAAATATTGGAATTTCTAATAAAGGGAAATTTACTTTCTTAGGAGATCTTGAAGTTAATGGTAAAAAATCTTCTGGAATATATAACACAGGAACAACTACAATAGCAGTTGGTGCTAATCCTACAGATAAGACAAATATTAAGGCGACAAATGGGGCAACAGCTCTATATAGTAAAGGTGCTGGAAGCACAATAACTTCTAATGCTGGAAATAAGTTAAACATAACTGTTGAAGCAGGAGCAACTAAAGAAGGACTAGCAGTCTATGCTGAAGATAAAGGACAAATTACTTTTACATAATGCTAATATAAATGTAGTTGGTGGTTCAGCAGGTGTTGCTGCCTATGATGCTAATACTAAAATTGACTTAACAGGATCCACATTAAAGTATGATGGAGATGGTTATGCAGCATATTCTGATGGAAATGGTCAAATCATTTTAAATAATGCTGATATAGAATTAAGAGGAAAAGCAACATTAATGAATATTGATTGGTCAGTTCCAGCTGCAAACAGACCTATAAAAACATCTGCAACTAATGTAACAGTATTTTTCAAATGACGTTGTAGGAATAAATATAAATAATCTGGGAACTCAAAATGTTTCTAATTTAAGTACAATAAAAAAATTCATTGGGAGTTGTTCTTAACCCGGGAACAGAAGGTGGACAAACTTTCAATAAGTTCAAAGAACTTGCAATAGATGATGGAACAATTAATTTCGATGTTGCAACAGATAAAAATGAAGGAGACTCAACACCTGGTGGATTCTTCTTTAAAAAGGTTTTAGGTCAAAGATTAAAACTAAATGTAAATGAAAAACTTAACTGCCAGATTAAGCTCTGCAACTGCAAATGAATTCTACAATGGACAAGTTGTTGGTCTTGAAGCTAACTCAAGTGAAAAAGCTACAACTAATACTGAAGCTCAAGTATATATTGCTTCTGGAAAAATTGTTGATGTTGCTAGAACAGATGGAACTGATAAAGGTGGAGTAGGAGTTTTTCGTTAACTATGGACAAGTTAATAATAGTGGTACTATAAATGTTGAAAAAGACTCTGTTGCTAATAGCAATGCAGTTGGAATATATGCAGTAAATGGCTCAGAAATACATAATAATGGAACTGTTAATGTCAGTGGAAAAAGCTTCTATAGGTCTATTAGGAATGGCATATAGAATTGATCATGCTGGTAATCCTATCACTACTGATGGTTTTGGCGATGGAAAAAAATATTTCTACGTAATGAAAGTACTGGAGTTATTAATATGGATGGTGAAGCAGCCATTGGAATGCTTCTTAATAATAATAAAACCAAGTAGTTTTCCAAATAGCTTTGCTATTTTCTACTCATTGGAAAAACTATGGTGATATAAATATGTCAGGCAATAAAGCTATAGGAATGTCAGGAAGAAATACTTGGATGGAAAATCAGAAAAATATAAATATCAACTCTGACCAAGAAGGAATTGGAATGTCTAGTGCTGGTGAGCATACTATATATGTTAGAAATGATACTACAGGGATTATAAAAATTAAAAAAAGCTCTGTATCTAAAGACAAACCAAACATAGGAATGTTTACAAATGAACCAAGTACTAGCTTAGATAATTTAGGAACTATTATTGGTGGAGATAATAACTATGCTATGTATGGAGCAGGTACTATATGGCAAGATGCTGCTAGTAAAAATTAAATTAGGAAATAACAGTGTAGGAGCTTTCTCTAATACTAATTTAATTGATACTTATGTTATAATAGATGGTGAAATAGAAATAGGAGATAATTCAAAAAGTTGCTTTTAATTTCAGGAAATAATGCTTCTTATGTAACAAGTTCTACTAAAAATATCTATGGGAGATAATTCTTTTGGTTTTGTATTAGAAACTAAGGAATCTCCAACAATGGCAACTACTTTTTGAAAGTAACTATGCTTCAGAAACTAAATTAAAAAAATAATAGCATATATATTTACTCTAGTGATAAAACTGCAACTATCACTAATAATACTCCTCTAAAAAAACAACTGGTGATAAAAAAACTATGGTATCTATGCAACTGGTAATGTTACTAACCTAGCAGATATGGACTTTAGTTCTGGAGTTGGAAATATAGGAATACTGAATGTAAGGGATATAGGAAATACCACTTCAAAAAGCAATAAATGGAGATCTTGCACTAGGTATTTATCCGACTATAAAAGTTGGAAGAAGTGACATTTCTAATAAAAAAACTACTCTATTGGAATGGCTGCAGGTTACACAGATGATGATGGAGTATTAAAAGCAAACAGGTCATATTGAAAAACTATGGTACTATAAAAAGTTGAAAAAAAGATAATGGTATAGGAATGTACGCTACTGGTAGTGGTTCAAAGGCTATAAATAGAGGAACTATTGAATTAAGTGGAAAAAAATACTACTGGTATGCACTTAGACAATAATGCTATTGGAGAAAAACTATGGAACAATTAAAAACAGTTCCTAATCCAACAAATACAGGAATAGTAGGAGTATCTGTACAAAATGGAGCTGTAATTAAAAAAATTATGGTAACATAATAATTGATGGAGCTAATAATACAGGAATCTATTTGGCAAGAGGTAAAAAAACGAAGGTGCTATCCCTACTGCAACAAATGGAGCAGTAGCTGTTCAAACAAAAAGTTCAATCTGATACAAGTAAAAAAAGTAGCAGGAATTGAAATAGTAGCACCAGGAAATGGTACTGCAACAGTTACAAGAGATGGAAAGCTTGAAACTCCAACTTTTGTAGATACAACAGTTGCATCACCAAGAGCTTCAACAGTAACAGTTGGAAGTACAGAATTAGATTTAACTACTACTGAACTAGGAAATTTACCATCTGTTGGTATGGCATCAGAAATAGGAATGTATGTTGATACATCAGGAGTTAACTATACAAATCCTATCCAAGGTTTACAACATTTAACAGCTGTAAAAGATGTTAACTTAATCTTTGGTACAGAGGCTTCAAGATATACAACTAGTAAAGATATTAAAATTGGTGAAAATATCTTAAAACCATATAATGATGAAATAAGTGCATTAACTGCTAGTGCTAGTGGAAAGAATTTCTATGTTAGTTCAGGAAGTTTAACTTGGATAGCAACTGGAACTCAAAATCCAGATGATACTTTTAATGCAGTATATCTATCTAAGATACCTTATACAGCTTATGCTAAAGATAAGGACACATATAACTTCATGGACGGTTTAGAACAAAGATATGGAGTTGAAGGTGTAAACTCTAGAGAAAAAGCTCTATTTGATAAGTTAAATGCAATAGGAAAAGGAGAACCTAGACTATTTGCTCAAGCTGTTGATCAAATGAAAGGTCATCAATATGCTAATACTCAACAAAGAGTGCAGGCAACTGGTGATATTTTTAAATAAAGAATTTGATTATTTAAGAAATGAATGGTCTAACCTAACTAAAGATTCTAATAAGATTAAAACTTTTGGCGCTCAAGGTGAGTACAAAACAAATACTGCTGGTGTAGAAGATTACAAGAGCAATGCTTATGGAGTAGCTTATGTTCATGAAGATGAAACTGTAAGACTTGGAGAATCAACAGGTTGGTATGCAGGTATGGTTCATAATAAGTTGAAATTCAAAGATTTTGGAAGATCTGAAGAAGAAATGCTACAAGGTAAACTTGGAATATTTAAATCAGTTCCATTTGATGAAAATAACAGCTTAAACTGGACAATATCTGGAGATATATCTGTAGGATACAATAAAAATGCATAGAAAAATACTTAGTAGTAGATGAAATTTTCAATGCTAAATCTAGATATAATACTTATGGAGTAGGTCTAAAGAATGAAATAAGTAAAGAATTTAGATTGACTGAAGCGTTTCTCAGTAAAAACCTTATGCAGCATTAAATGTAGAATATGGAAGAGTAGCTAAGATAAAGGAAAAAAATCTGGTGAAATGAGATTAGAAGTTAAGGGCAATGACTACTTATCAGTAAAACCTGAAATAGGTACTGAACTTGCTTACAAACATCACTTTGGAGCTGGTGCATTCAAGGCTGCTGTTGGAGTAGCTTATGAAAATGAACTAGGAAGAGTTGCAAATGCTCATAATAAAGCTAGAGTAGCTAATACTTCTGCCGACTGGTATGATCTAAGAGGTGAAAAAAGAAGATAGAAGAGGTAATGTTAAACTTGACTTAAAATGTTGGTTTAGAAAGTGAAGGATATGGAGTAACTGCTAGTGTAGGTTACGACACTAAAGGTGAAAACCTAAGAGGTGGAGTAGGATTAAGAGTTAAATTCTAATGAATATAGATTATTATTTCCCTAAGAAGAAGACTGAGAAATTAGCCTTCTTCTTTCTTTTTAAAAAAAGTAAAAAAATATTTCATTACTGAGTAGATTTTTTTTATGATAAAAAAATAATTTTTTTAGACTTTTGTATTGCTCTTTTTACGATGAATTTATTGATATTATTGACAAAAATCATATATTTAAGCTATAATTAAATAATACTACAAAACTAATTTACTCAAGTCATAAAAAGGTAAAAATTGTTATAAAAAAATACTAATTATATAAATTTTTACAGGGGGGTAAAAATGGGAAATAACAGCCTACAAACTACAGAAAAAATCTTCGTTCTATTGCTAAGAGATATGAGAATGTAAAATATTCAATTGGACTTGCAGTTCTTTTTCTTAATGAAGGAACAAGTGCATTTTTCTGAGGATAATAAGATACAAGAATTAGAAAAGCAAAAGGATATTTTAACAGATGTCAAAAAAAGAAAGAGCTGAAGTAAAAGAAACTAAGAAAGTGGTAAAAACTACACAAAAAAACTAAAAAGCTTCTTGGGCAAATATGCAATTTGGAGCTAATGATTTGTATAGTAATTTTTTTGTTACACCAAAAAAACTAAAGTAGAAAAGACTTCAATAGTAAAAAAATGAAAAAGACTATTTTAGTGGCTAGTGCAGATGATAGTGTAAGCTTGCCTATGCTTGCTAAACTTACATCAGATATAGAAGATACAACAACACCTACAATAGAAGAAATAAACACAAGCAAAGAAAAATCTAAGAAACTCAGTTGGAAATTTACAAGAAAAAAATAAATAATGCAAGAAAAGAAAAATGCCAAAAGAAATACAAGGTTTAAAACTAGAATTAGTTCAACTTATGGAACAAGGAGATCAAGTAGTTAAATCACCTTGGTCATCTTGGCAATTTGGTGCTAATTATTTCTATGATAATTGGGGTTCTGCATACAAGGGTAGAGGTGATAAAAAAAGGAACTGAAGCCTTAACAAGAGATAAGTCTGCTACTTTAAATAGATTTTTTTAGAAAGTTCTGCTGATTCAACGTCATATGGTATGACAAATTTAAAAATTAGTTAAAGAACCTTCAGTTGAAATAAAAAAATAAGTGCTGGAGTTAGACCTAAAAAAATATAGATAGACAAGCACCTAGTTATAGACCAAATGCACCAACAGTTGATTTACCTATATTTGAACCTAAACTTCTTTCAGCACCAGGAAAACCATCGGCACCAGTTGAAGTAACACCTACAACTTTTAATCCTCCAGCTTTAAATTTTGTTGGAACTGGATTTTGGCAAGCTTGGGGAATTGGATCATCGAGAGTTACTAAACATGGTTCTATTGATTCTAGTATTGTTATAGAAAAATTATGAAAATTATAAGACAGATGTTAGTCACACTGAAGCAAATCCTTTTGACATAGTTACTGGAACAGGAGCAGTAACAGCAACAGGTGGAATGAAGTGGACAGGAACATTGAAAAGCATGGACAAAAAAATGGAGAAAAATTTACCAGTAGGTTCAACACCAGCAAGAAATTTCAATTATGAAGAAACATTAACAACAGGTACAGTAACTGGAGCAAGATCAGCTTTTTATTAATGAATTAAGAGATCATGATGCAACAATTGAAGGTAACTACAAAAATGACATACTTAGGAGGAGATCATACATCAATTCCGGTACTAGTTATACAAAAATGTTTCTAAGTTACAATCCTGCTGGAAGAAATACAGGAGAACCAGGAACAGTATCAAGAACTAGTCTAGGTGGATGGTTAGGACAAAGTACTAAGAGAACTGCAACTTTTAAAGGAACTCTAGAATTAAATGGATCAAATAATCCAAATCCTCATGGTGCTCTATATGAAATTTTAGTAGGAGTTGAACATCAATTATGGGATTCTCAAGATAATAGAGAAGGATATTCTAATTTAGTTAATGAGGGAGATTTCATTTTAAAGAGTGGATATAATGTAATAGGTATTATGTTTGACTCAGAAGCTCTTAATGTAGATGGAAGAACTAAAAAGAATAATAATACAGCTAATAATAAGGGTAGAATTATTATAAAAAAATGAAAAATAGTATTGGTATTGACTTTGGATTGTATGGAGTGACAAATTGGCTACCATTAGATGTAACATTAGGAAATATCATAGTTGAAGCGTAAGAATAACTATGGATTTAGAATGAAAAACATAGGACAAGATACTTATTATGATGATGTTACTATATCAGGTGGAACAGGGAAAAACAATAACTGTTGCAGGTGAAAAATAATGTTGGACTTGCAATAGGAAAAATCTCTTTCAACTAACCCACAACCTTATACAGAAGTAGGAAATTTAAACCATGGTACTTTTAGATAAAAAAATAATCCAATTTCTAATTTCCACGAAGTTAATGTAACTGTAAGTGGAAAAAGAAAGTATAGGATTTTTGAGACTTACTGATTCTTCAACTGCTAATACAAAAGATTTCATTTTTACAGATGGAAAAGGTAAAAATGATACTCATGCAACAATGGGAACATTTACTTTTTGGAAATGGAGCTACAGATAGTACTTTAATTAGAACAGATAAATATGGTATTCAAGTAAAGAAAGATATCACTGCTATAGGAAAAGATGATGATGGAAAAGACTTTACAGGAAGTGGAAATACAGTTTTACACTCAAATGGTCAAGACCAACATATCCATAACTATAAGACTATAACAGTTGGAAAAGGATACACTCAAACTGTTGGTATGGCAGCTACTGGAACTGCTGCATCAACAGTAGTGAATGTTTTAAATGAAGGTACTATAGACTTACAAGGTAAGAAAAGCATAGGTATGTATGTAGATAAATTCACAGAAGGTAAGAGTACAGGTTCTATAAAATTATCTGCACTTGGTGATAAAGATAAAACTGGTAATATAGGAGATGCAGAGAATGTTGGTATTTTCTAATAAAGGTAAATTCACTTTCCAAGGTAATATTGAAGTAAATGGTAAAAAAATCTTCTGGAATATATAATACAGGAACAACTACGATAGCAGTTGGATCTAATGCTACAGATAAAAACAAATATTACTGCAACAAATGGAGCGACAGCTATATTCAGTAAAGGTACTGGAAGTACAATAACTTCTACTGCTGGTAATAAATTAAATATAAATGTAAATGCCGGAACAACAAAAAGAAGGTCTAGCTGTTTATGCTGAAGATAAATCAGTAGTTAGTCTACAAAAATGCAAATATAAATGTAGTTGGTGGTTCAGCTGGTGTTGCTGCTTATGATTCTGGTACTAAGATCGACTTAAAAAGATGCAACATTAAAAATATAATGGAAGCGGTTATGCTGCATACTCTGATGGACAAGGAAAAAAATAGATTTAACTAACTCTAAGATAGAATTAAGAGGAAGCTCTACATTAATGGATATTGATTTATCTATTCCAGTTCTAAATAGACCTATAACAACAGCTGGTACAGAAGTAAAAAGTATTTTTCAAATGATGTTGTAGCTATAAATGTAAGTAATTTAGGTACTAAAAAAATATAGGTGACTTGACTACATTAATGAGTACATTAGGTGTAAATAAAATTGAAGCTGGTACAGAAGCTGGACAAACTTTTAATAAGTACAAAGAACTTGCAATAGATAATGGAACTATTAATTTTAATGTCACAACAGATAAAACAGAAGCAGATACAAATCTCGGTGGATTCTTCTTTAAAAAAAGGTTGTAGGTCAAAGACTTAAACTAAATGTAAATGAAAATCTAACTGCTAGATTAAGTTCTGCTATTGCAAATGAATTCTATGGTGGTCAAGTTGTAGGACTTGAAGCTAACTCAAGTAAAAAAAGGCAACAAGTAATACTGAAACTCAAGTAAATATTGCTAGTGGAAAAGTTGTTGATGTAGCAAGAACAGATGGAACTGATAAAGGTGGAGTAGGAGTTTTTTTGTTAACTATGGACAAGTTAATAACAGTGGAATAATAAATGTTGAGAAAGATTCTGACGCTAACAGTAATGCGGTTGGTATATATGCAGCAAATGGTTCAGAAGTTACTAATAATGGTTCTGTTAATGTAAGTGGAAATGAATCAATTGGACTATTGGGAGTAGCATATAGAACAGATTCTAAAGGAAACATTATCATTGATGAGTTTGGATCTAAAAGCAGCTGGTCAAGGAAAAAGTAAATATTCTAAATAAAGGTTCTGTTGACTTAGATGGTCAGGGAGCTATTGGAATGTTTGCTAAAAAAACAATAAAGCAGGAACAACATTTACAAATGCTGTTGCACTAAATGATACAACAGGAGTAATTACAACAACAGGAGATAAAGCTGTTGGAATGGCTGGAGAAAAAAAGCAACTCTAACTAATAGAGGAACAATAAATGTAAATGGACAAACAGGAACAGGAATGTTTGCTAAGTCTAATTCAAAAAAATTGAAAAATGATGGAACAATAAATATAGCTAGTTCAACTTCTGCCACAGAAACTAATATTGGTATCTTTACTGAAGATCAAAAATACAGTAATTGAAAAACAATAAAGATATAGTAGGTGGAAATAACACTTATGGTATTTATGGTAAAACTATAAATATGGGTGCAAGTGGAAAAAAATTCAAGTTGGAGATAACTCAGTTGGTCTTTATTCAAATGGTCAATATGCAAGTTCTGCAACTCCAAATGTAACTTTAGCAGCTGGAAGCTCAATAACAGTTGGAAATAACCAATCTGTTGGAGTATTTGTGACAGGACAAAAATCAAAATATCTCAAGCCAAAGCTGATATAAGAATTGGAGATAATTCTTTTGGATATGTTGTAAAAAGGAACAGGAACTAGATTAACAACAAATGCAACAAATCCTGTGACAGTAGGAAATGATACAACATTTATATATTCAACTGATACAACAGGAAATATAGAAAAATAGAACTAAATTAACTTCAACTGGAAGTAAAAAAACTATGGAATATATGCAGCTGGTAATGTTACTAACCTAGCTGATATGGACTTTAGCTCTGGAATTGGAAACGTTGGTATGTACAGTATTGCTGGAGGAACAATAGTAAATGGTAGCCCCTACAGTTAACTCTATCATAAAAGTAGGTTCTAGTGACAGACCAAATAAACTATATGGTATAGGAATGGTAGCAGGTTACACAGATGATAATGGAAATGTTATCCAAACAGGAACTGTTGAAAACTACGGTACTATAAAAGTTGAAAAAAAGATAATGGTATAGGAATGTATGCTACTGGAAGTGGTTCAAAGGCTATAAATAGAGGAACTATTGAATTAAGTGGAAAAAATACTACTGGTATGCACTTAGACAATAATGCTATTGGAGAAAACTATGGAACAATTAAAACAGTTCCTAATCCAACAAATACAGGAATAGTAGGAGTATCTGTACAAAATGGAGCTGTAATTAAAAAAATTATGGTAACATAATAATTGATGGAGCTAATAATACAGGAATCTATTTGGCAAGAGGAAGAAGAGAAGGAGTGGATCCTGTTGCAACAAATGGAGCAGAAGCTATTAAATATAAAACTCAGTCTGATACAAGTAAAAAAAGTAGAAGCGCATTGAGATAAAAAGCAAAAACCTGGTGATCCTGTTACAATTACAAGACAAGGAAATCTTGTAACACCAACTTTTGTAGATACGACAGTTGCAGTACCTACAGCTTCAAGAGTAAAAGTTGGAGCAACAGAGTTAGATTTAACTGCTAGTAAATTAGCTGATATCCTCTTCTAGTGGAATGGCATCAGAACTAGGAATGTATGTTGATACATCAGGAGTAAACTATACAAATCCTATCCAAGGTTTACAATATTTAACAGCTGTAAAAAGATGTTAACTTAATCTTTGGTACTGAGGCTTCAAGATATACAACTAGTAAAGATATTAAGGTTGGAGAAAAATATCTTAAAAACCATATAACGATGAAATAAGTAATTTAGCTTCTGGAGGTAATGGAAAGAAGTTTAAAAATTATTTCAGGAAGCTTAACTTGGATAGCAACTGGAACTCAAAAATTCAGATGATACTTTTAATGCAGTATATCTATCTAAGATACCTTATACAGCTTTTTGCAGCAGATAAAAAAATACGCATAACTTTATGGACGGTTTAGAGCAAAGATACGGAACTGAAGGAGTAGGCTCTAGAGAAAAAAAGCTCTATTTGATAAGTTAAATGCAATAGGAAAAAGGTGAACCTCAAATATTTGCTCAAGCAATAGATCAAATGAAAGGTAATCAATATGCTAATATTCAACAAAGAGTAGAAGCAACTGGTAATATCTTAGATAAAGAATTTAACTATTTAAGAAGTGAATGGAACAATACAACTAAAGATTCTAATAAGATAAAAGACTTTTGGTGTAAAAAGGAGAGTACAATTCTAATACTGCTGGTATAGAAGATTACAAAAAAACAATGCTTATGGAGTGGCTTATGTCCATGAAGATGAAACTGTAAGACTTGGAGAATCTGTAGGTTGGTATGCAGGTATAGTTCATAATACATTCAAGTTTAAAGATTTTGGAAACTCAAAAGAAGAGCAATTACAAGCTAAGGTTGGACTATTTAAATCAGTTCCATTTGATTATAACAATAGTTTGAATTGGACAATATCTGGAGATATCTTTGCTGGTTATAATAAGATGAATAGAAAAATTCTTGGTAGTTGATGAAGTATTTGGTGCAAAAAGGAAAAATACCATACTTATGGACTAGGTCTAAAGAATGAAATATCTAAAGAATTTAGATTGAGCGAATCATTTACATTCAAACCATATGCAGCTCTAGGCTTAGAATATGGAAGAGTATCAAAAAAATAAGTGAAAAAAATCAGGAGAAATGAAATTAGAAGTTAAAGCTAATGACTATTTCTCAGTAAAAACCTGAAATAGGTACTGAACTAGCTTATAAACATCATTTTGGAGCTGGTGCAGTGAAAGTAGCTGTAGGAGTAGCTTATGAAAATGAACTAGGAAGAGTAGCTAATGGTAAAAAAATAAGGTAAAAAGTAGCTGGAACAAACGCTGATTGGTATGATCTAAGAGGAGAAAAAGAAGATAGAACTGGAAATGTTAAAACTGATCTTAATATTGGTTGGGATAATCAAAGAGTAGGAGTAACTGCAAATGTAGGTTATGATACTAAAGGACATAATGTAAGAGCTGGAGTAGGACTTAGAGTTATATTCTAATCTACCAATAAAATTTTAACACTAACCCTAGTGTATATAGATTATTATTTCCCTAAGAAGAAGACTGAGAAATCGGTCTTTTTCTTCTTTTTAAATATGTAAATTAATAAAAAAAGTAAAAAAATAGTTCATTACTGAGTAGACTTCTTAAATAATATCCTGCTACTTGCCTGCCATTAGTGTTTCAGGAGCTCCGAAATGCTCCTTCAACAATAATGGACGTCGCAGTAGCTAAGTCTATTTAATCTATATATGAATTTTTTTCAGTATTTCTACTTTTTATTCCTGTCTTATGATTTGCTTTTTAAAGATAGTAAACTATCTTGTGAAATTATAAGACTTGGAATAGTATGCCCACAGTCGAAGTTATAAATAATAGGATAATTTATTTTTTTCCTAATACTTCCTTAATAATATCTATATATTCAAGATTTGAATTTTTTTATTGTTATATACTTCTGGCTTTCCAAATATAAGTCCTTTTACTCCTTCCAAAAAAACTCCACCCAATTTTAAAGTATTCAAGTTTCTTTCTTCTGAATCTATTGTAGCATTCATTTCTTCAAGAATTAATATTTTATCTTTTAAAACTTGGAACATATTCAGTTGCAAGAAGCGACACTAAAAGTATCTATATTAGCAATGATAACTTCCCTTCAGTTTCTCCTTCATTTAAAAATTTTCCAACCTTCATTTTTTTATATACTCTCTTTTTAGTTTTCCATTCATCTGTAAAAAGCATTTAACAATTTATTAGAATAAAAATTCAGGTTCTTCTAAAGTGTAATTTTCTTTAAAAAAATAAATTATCTAAAGTATTTTTTTAAAAAAATGAAGATATACCCTCATATTCTCCAAAAAGTAGGAATTAAACTTCCACCATAAATTGGTTTTAAATTAGTTTTTTTAAGATTGCCATTTGAAGAGCTGTTATATCACTATATCCAAAAAAATTTCTTTTTTTACTTTTTTTTCAATTTCATCAAAAATCTAAATATGGTAAAAGACTTCCTGAGTTATAACCTCCTATCACAGGCATCATAATATCTATATCTTTATTTTTTTACAAGGTTCATCATTTCTTCTGCTCTTTCCTTTGCAGAAGCAGTTCTGTAACCTTGGTATACTCTATTTTTTTACTAAATTTCCTCCCACTATTTCAAAACCCATATTTTCAAGTTGTTTTTTTAGCAAATAAATATTTTTTTCTTCAAACCATATATGAGCAGGGTTTGATGGAGCATATACACCTATTACTTTCTTTTTCATTTTTTTACCTCCTACCTAAGAAATAATTTATTAAATTTGATTGTATTACAACATCATAATTAAGTCAATATATAGTTTTTTTACCTAATTTTAATTTTTTTATGTTGTAAAAATAGTAAAAAAATAATAGATAAAAAAAGCTTAAATTAAAGTATAATAAAAAGGAAAAATTTGAATTTTATAGGGTGGAAATTAAATGGAATATAAAAATTATTAAAAAAACGATACTAACTATAATTTAGACGATTTAACAAAAACTATTAAATACTTCATATTGGGCAAAAGGATAGAAAAAAAGGAAACTGTAAAGAAAAACAGTTGAAAAACTCTCTATGTTATTTTGCTTATGATAAAGATAAATTAATTGGTTTTGCAAGAGCAATAACAGACTATACTACAAATTATTATATATGTGATGTAATAGTAGATGAAGAATATAGAGGAGAAGGAATAGGAAAAAAATTAGTTGAAACATTGATAAATGATGAAGACTTATTACATGTAAGAGGTTTACTAATTACAAAAGATGCTAAGAAATTTTATGAAAAAAATTTGGTTTTTTTATAATAAAGAAGATGTTATGCAAAAAAAGATAAGAAATAAATGGGGGTAGAAAAATGAAGATAGCATTTTTTTAAGACCTAATTTAGGTGGGCAACGTTCAAATGATGCAATAGAACCTCTTGGTTTTTGCAGTTTTATCAGGACTTACAGATAGAAATAAACATGAAGTCCTATTATTTGATGAAAGAATAGAAGATATTCCAATGGATTTAGAAGTCGATTTAGTTGTTATTACAACTTTTACTTTAACAGCAAAAAAAGAGCCTATACTATAGCTGATAATTATAGGAAAAAAAGGTATCTATGTTGTTATAGGTGGATATCATGCCTCTCTTATGCCTGAAGAAGTTCAAGAATATGCAGACACTGTCTTTGTTGGGAGTGCAGAAGGAAATTGGGAAAAAAATTTTTTTAATTGAATTAGAAAATGGTCATCCTCAAAAAAAGTATATGAAGAAATTAAGTTGCCAGACATCAGTGAAGTTGTTTACGATAGAAGTCTATTTAAAGATAAAAAAAGTATTCCTTTGTTGTACCTGTACAATTTGGTAGAGGTTGTATGCACCAATGTGAATTTTGTACTATAGGTTCTGTTCATAAGGGAGATTATACTCACAGAAAAGTTGAACTTGTAATAGAAGAAATCAAAGAAATTTTCAGAACTAATAAAAAGAGCAAAGGTTATATATTTTTGTAGATGACAATATCTTTGCAAATAAGAAGAAAGCACTACATTTATTTAATGAATTAAAAAAATTAAAGATAAAAATGGGCTTGTCAAGGAAGTATTGATATTGCAAAAAGATGAGGACTTAGTTAAACTTATGTCTGAGTCAGGTTGCATTGAAATGCTCTTAGGTTTTGAAAAATATAAATATAATGAATATCAAAAAGATGAATAAGAAATCTAATTATGATTTTGACTATGAAAAATATCATAAGAATATTTAAAAAAACATAGAATTTTTAGTACATGCTAGTTATGTTATAGGTTATGACTATGATACTAAAGACTATTTCCAAGAAATTCTAGATTTCTCAAACAAGCACAAATTTTTTTCTTAGCAGGTTTCAATCCTACCTTTACCTATTCCAGGAACTCCTTTCTATGAAAGATTAAAGAATGAAGGAAGATTACTATATGATAAATGGTGGTTAGATGAAGACTTTAGATATGGAAAAAGCTGCCTTTACTCCACATAATATGACAGTGGAAGAATTTGAAGCAGGAATATTGAAATGTAAGGTTGAATACAATACCCATAAAAAAATATGGTCTAGATTATTTGATAGTGCAGCAAACTTTAGACATGCTTTGATATATCTAGCAGTTAATTATATAAATAGAAAAGAAATTTACAATAAAAAAAGGTATAAAAATTATGAGAATAATGTTAGTTTTAGCAAAGGATAATATATATAGATTTGACTCACTTCATCAAAGAAAAATATTATCCACAAATTACCCTTATAACTTTAGAATCATTGATAGATAAAAAAATATAATGCAGAGATAGTTTTAGTAGATGAGGGTGTGGAAGAATATGATGCAACTTCTTCAAAAATACAGTGATGAAAAAGTTCGATTTAATTTGTATATCAGCTGTAATTTCTGCTTCAAGAAGAGCAAAAAGAAATTTCAAAGTTTTGGAAGGATAGAGGAGCATATACTCAAATAGGTGGACACTATGCTACTGTACTGAGTGATGAAGCCTTAGAATATTTTTGACACTGTTATAAAAAGTACCTGCTGAAATTGCTTTTTCCTGCATTTATTAAAGACTTTGTGGAAGAAAAGCCTAAGAGAGAATATTTTGAATTAGTAGGAAATGATTTCGAGTATAAGCCATTGAATAGAAAGTTACTTACAAATAAGAAATACTATAAATCTTTTGGTACTATAGTAGCAAACAATGGTTGCCCTAACAAATGTACCTACTGCTCAGTCACTAAAAATGTATAGTGGAAAGAATCAATTAAAAAAATATAGACTTTGTTGTAAGTGAAATAAAAATCAAACAAGCATAAAAAAAGTGGGTATTCTATGATCCAAACTTCCTAGCTGATAAAAAGTTATGCAATCAATTTAATGAATGAGCTAAAAAAATTAAAAAAATAAAATGGACAGCCTCAGCAACAATCAATATCGGAAATGATATAAAAAAATGTTACAATTAATGAAAGAAGCAGGTTGTATTGGCTTGGTTATTGGCTTAGAAAGCTTCATACAAGAAAAATTTGAATGGAGTAAACAAAGGATTTAATAATGTAAAAGAATACAAAAGATTGGTAAGTACCATACAATCTTATGGTATATCTGTCCTATCAACTTTAATGATAGGTATGGAAACTGATACAGTAGAGTCTATAAGACAGATACCTGATATAATAGAAGAAATTGGAGTAGATGTCCCAAGATATAATATTTTAACTCCATATCCTGGAACTCCTTTCTATGAACAATTAAAAAGCTGAGAATAGATTACTTACAACTGACTGGTATTACTATGATACTGAAACAGTTGTATTTCAACCTAAGAATATGAGTCCTGCAACTTTGCAAGAAGAATTCTATAAGTTGTGGCAAGATACATTCACTTATAAAAAGAATTTTTTTAAAAGATTAAAAAAACTTCAAAGAATAAAGGACTAAAGTTAATACTAGAAATTTTTTTTCAAGACAACATGCTAAGAAATTTAAAAAAATACACAAAATTAGATTTCATAAATTAAAAAAATAAGTTCTTCAATTAATTAAATTTTCTTTGAAAAAAAGTTATTTTATAATTCTAAATGAGATTACTGCGACGTCCATTATTGTTGAGAGAGCCTTTGTGGAGCTCTCGAAACACTAATGGCTGGCAAGTAATCGCTATACGTAATTAACAAATAATGATAATTACTTCAAAGAAAAATTTATTAATAATATCATCTATTTATTTTTTTAATTTAAAAAAATATAAGGTAAGGTAGGAGATAAATTTTGAAAAATTACATTTATATTACCAGCTATTGGTAAAAAAAGAAAGGTCAAAGATATAAAAAAACTTGGAAGCATATGGAGCCTTTAATGATAGCAGTTTTTAAAAATCTTTGACTCCCAATGATATAGAAACAAACTTCATGGACGATAGAAATGAATTGATAAACTATGATGAAAAAAACAGATTTAGTCGTTATTTCTGTTGAAACATATACTGCTAAAAAGAGCCTATGAAATAGCTAAAAAATTTAGAGAAAAGGGAATTAAAGTTCTTGCTGGAGGATATCACCCAACAGTTGAGCCAGAAGAATGTTTGGAGAACTTTGATTCAATAATTGTAGGAAATGCAGAAAATGTTTGGCTAAAGATGTTAGATGATTGCAAAAACAATAATTTACAAGAGAAATACTTCGGTACAAGTACGTCATTTGCTATGCCAGATAGAAGTATTTACAAAGATAGAAAATATTCACCTTTGGCACTTATTGAAACAGGTAGAGGTTGTAATTTTAGTTGTGAGTTCTGTGCTATACACTCATACTATGAGAAGAAATACTATCGTAGACCTGTGGAAGAAGTGGTACAAGATATTAAAAATTCAGGTAAGAAATATGTATTTTTCATAGATGATAACTTTGTTGCTGACCATAATTATGCCTTAGAAATCTGTAAGGCTATCGCACCACTTAAGATTAAATGGGTAACTCAAGGTGCTATTACTATGGCAAAAAATGATGAGCTACTTTATTGGATGAAGAAAAAGTGGTTGTAAGATGGTACTTATAGGTTATGAATCAATGAATCCTAATATTCTAAAAAGATATGGGTAAAGGCTGAGAAGTTCAGTAGGTGAGATAAACGAGCTTACTAATAAAAATTCATAGCTATGGAATAGGAATTTATGCAACTTTTGTTTTTGGTTTTGGTGATGATAGCCAAGAAGTTTTTGATGAAACAGTTAAATTTGCAAAAAAACATTCATTTTTCTTCGCAGCCTTTAATCACTTAGTACCTTTCCCTAAGACAGGAGTATATAGGAGATTGAAAGAAGAAAAAAGACTTTTAAGTGATAAATGGTGGTTAGATTCAAGATATCCTTATGGTAGAATTTCATTTTTACCTTTGGATCAAACCCCAGATGAACTGTCAAAAAAATGTGCCAATGCTAGAAAGAAATTCTTTGAATGGGGATCTATTTTGAAAAAGAGCCCTTGTTCAATTCAAACGTAGCTTTGATCTAGGAATGTTCTTCATCTTCTTGACACAAAACTTTAACTTAAAAAACGAAGTTTTAGAAAAATATGATTTGCCTTATGCTGATAATTTAGATGAAATGCCAAAATAGCATTATCATATGAAAGGAGATATAATGAATAACTCAATAAATAGTATAGCTCTTAGACATTTAAATGGAATATATATAGCTAAAAAAATACAGATAATAATATCAATGAGACATTGAGTATGGCAGAGCTTGCGACTCTAATAAAAAAATTTGAAGGCTATGGCTATATTTTCAGTAAAGAACTTGCTATTGCTATTTCAAAAAGAAGAAAGAAATATAATAATTGATAAATTAAAAAGCTGTTATAGAAGTAATTGAAGATTTTAAATCAGATAAGAATTATACTGTATTCTATAAAAAAATTTCCCTGATGAAGTTATAAATATGAGCGAAGTAGATTTATATATAAATCAGATTCTTCACTATTGGTTTGGATATTTACCAAGCAATAATGAAAAATATTATAAAGGGAGAGGTTGAGCCCTCTAAGTTAGTTAAAGCAAGAGAATTAAATTTAGTTGATGATGAAATGATAGAAAAACTATTTATTGACTTATTATCAAGTAATGTAACTCTTTCAGAGCAATATTTAGATGATGTTTGTGTTTTAACTAATAATAAATCAATTAAAGAATTAGAAAAAAATATGGAATATATTCAAATGAAAGAAACTCTTACAACTGTTTCAAACTATATATTGCAAAAAAAGAAGGAGTTTTAGTAGGAGATTTTAAAAACAGCAACAGATATTTTTGAGATTGATAGCAAAGATATCTGATACTGAATTAAATAATAAACATATACATTTTGCATATTTTTTTCAAGAACTGTACTAAGTCAACTAATGAATAAGCTTGAAAAACTTAAAAAAATATTATGCCAGATGTTAAAAAGATATTCTAAGCCTTGGCATAGTTTCTTTAAGCTTTATGCTAAAAAAATAAACTTTAATAAATACCCTAAGGTAAGAAATGCTGTGGATATGCTGTTTGGAGATATTTCATATATGACTGAAAGAGGAAAAAAATCAACGAACAAATTAATAGACTTCCTACTATGTCAGAAGAAGAATTAGATAATTTTGTTAAAGAATATACAGTTTTCTATGGAGACTATATAAGAGAAATTTTATCCTTGCTAAATAAAGCTAATGAAAATCAATATGAAAAAAATTATTGCTAGGTTTAGAAAAATTGTGTAACTAAGGTTAATACAAGAATATTATTTCAACTGTATGATAGAATTATAAATTTAAAAAGCTAATAATAAAACTGTTCCTCGTCTAGTAAATAGTAAAGGAAAAATGGAGAATACTAAAAGAAAGTATTAATCTGTCCGATGAATTATTAAATAGAGTTCTACAAATTGTAGAAGATGGAATAAAAAAACACAATTAAAAGAAAAAGGAAAGTCTTGGAAAAAGTTTATATTGATAAAAAGTTATAAAGATATTATGTTGACTACAAGTGAAAAAGATAGCAATGTAAGTTTAAGACCTATGACAAGAGGTTCAAGAATAAAGTTTAATCCCAATGCAGAAGTTTTTAAGATTTTTTTGTTGCTTGGAAAAAAATTTAGATGAAAAAAACTTTAAAAAGAATTAAATGCTTTATTCTGATAGAGTAGATGTAGATTTATCAGCACTTACTTTTTGATGAAAAACTTAGAATTTAATGATGTAGTTGCTTACTATAATCAAAAAGAAATCATATTTTGCTTTTTAGTGGAGATATTACTGATGCACCAGAGGGAGCATTGGAATATATTGATGTTTTTTTGATTTAGAAAAAAACTAAAGAAAAGAGGAGACAGATATGTCTTAATAGAAATTCGTTCATATAATGGCTATACATTCAAAAGAAATAAATAGTGTTTATGCTGGTGTAATGGAGTTAACTTCTAAAGAAGCTAAAGAAAAGAAAAAAATATGTATAGTACTGCAATTACAGAAGCTTTTCAAATTGTATCTTCTGAGAGAACAACTAATACAATTTTAGTTGATTTAGAAAAAAATTTGAATATATTTGGTTAGATACAAATATACTAGCTATATGTTAGGTGTTATGTATGGAAATGCTTTTAAGTAATGAAGAAATACCTTATTTAAAATGATTTGCTAAGATATTTCTCAAGAAAAACAATATGTTACTATGTATGACTTATTAAAATTAAATGCTGATGTTAGAGGAGTTTTAACAAAAGATAAAAAAAGAAGCAGATATTATATTTGAAAAAAGTGGATAATAAAAAAACAATTTAGCACTTGCTGATATTTTAAGCAATTACCTTTAATTTATTCTTGTAAAAAAATATGTTTTTATGTTAGAATAGAAAAAAATTAGAGGTTTTGCTGTTCAAAAAGTTATTCCTACTTCTATTATTGAAAGTGGGAGGAAAGACTTCGAGTCCCTCCATTAACTTGAGTAACACATACAGCAAATGATACCTCTATTTTTTTATTTATCCATCTATCTTGAAACCAATACCATTGTTCTGGTTTATTTAAGATAATCTTCTCATAAACTTTTTAGAAGCCTATCTGTTAAATCACTTTCATTAGTATAATTTTTCAGGGTGGATAATTTCATCAATATAGATATTACAGATATTATTGCTGTCCACTTCATTATGAATAACAATAATAGGTAATTTCTCTCATAGAAAAGAATGCTGTAAAACCTGAAGCTGTTGTTGGTAAATTAAAAAAAGTTTACTTTCTCTCCATTGGGTTTTCTAACATCATTTAACATAATAAAAGAAACCTTTTAGATTTCTTATGCTTAAAAAAAGTGCTTTTTATATTTTTGTTCTGTGAAAGAAAGCATATTTTTTTCTTAAATCTAATTTTTATTCATATAGGTTTCAATAAATCTATTGGGAACAGGTCTTATAATTATAAACATCTGTTCATCTATGATGGGATACATACTCATATGAAAGAAACCATAATGTAATGTTGCTAAAAACAATTCTATTGTTTGTTTCTTTTCAATTTTTTTCAAGTAGTTCTATATTGTGAATGATAGGTGGATATTTCTCAGCATATTCATAAATCCAAAAAAAGGTAATAAGAAAGATTTCATAGTATTTTTTTATATGATTTTATAGCTATATTTTTTTAATTTGCTTGTCTGTTAAATTATAATTATATTGTTCGTTTAAGATTAAATTTAGATTTCTTAACGATAGCTTTCTGCCTTTTGGAATTAAATAATATAAAAAAATAAACCTAGAAATTCAGAAAAATTTTAATTTGATTTTTACTAGGTAAGATTTTAAAAAAATAGACATAAATATTAAAAAAATATAAGATAGATTATAAAAATCAAATATTAGTTTCAATATTATCACAACCTTAGAAATTAGTTTTAATAAGAAAAATAAATGAGTATTCTTAAAAATTTGCTTTAAGACTACTGCGACGTCCATTATTGTTGAGTGAGCCTTTGTGGAGCTCACGAGACACTAATGGCAGGCAAGTAGTCGCTATATATAATAAAAAGTTAATAATAATTTTTTTAACGAATTATTTTCTTATTAAAGAAGTTATGGAATTATTATAACATAAAGAGGGAAATATGATAAATAAAGTAAAATTAGGAATAAACAATCTATATTTATTTAAAAAATAATAATGATGATTACTTATTACTTGATACTGCTTTGCCTTGCAAAAGAAGATGTAATTTTAGATGAAATCAATAAACTTATTGGTGACTACAATAAAATTAAAGTAATAGTAATTACTCACTCTCATTCTGACCATATTGGAAATTTAAAATTATTATTAGATAAAAATAAAAAAAGAGAAGATAAAGTTGTAATAGCACATAACAGTACTAAAGATATTATGCTTACAGGAGAAAAGGTAATTCCCAATGGTTTCTATAAATTTTCAAAAATATATTTCTAAAAAAATTAAAAAGCTAAGTCTTCAGGAAATTTTCAAAAAGGCTTTGAAAATCTGACAGAAGAATACTTCAAATACGTAAACTTTTTTTAGATTTTTAAAGATTATGAAGAATTTTCTTTAGATAAATATGGTTTTAAGAATTTAAAAATTAATCTACACTCCAGGACATTCAAAGGATTCGATTTCTCTTGTCTACAATGATGATTACTTGTTCTGTGGAGATATGGTTCAAAAATCTATGCTTTAAATATCCTCTGATACCACTTTTTGGAGATGATATTGAAGAATTGATAAATTCTTGGAAAAAAAGCCATAGAAAAAAAGGCTACTCTAGGTTTTATCCTGCTACTTCTAAAAAGCTATATCTTAAGAGAAAAATTTAATCAAAAAAATTGGAGAAATATGAATAAGATAGAATTTAAAATTATAAGAGGAAACGAAAGAAGTGAAGAAATAAGTGAAATCTTAAATGAAGAAGATATGGATAGTTCCATACAAATTAAATATATAAAGTATCCTAATCTCTTTGAATCGTTGAAATTAGATGGAGTAAGAGAACCACTTATTGTGCCCGGCATAGACACTACAAATGATAGAATGGTTGGTTTAGGTGCTTGTACCATATTTGAAGATAATATTGCTTACTTAAATTCTTTTTAGAATAAGGACAGAATACAGAAACAAGGTTAATTTTTGGAAATGGCTACAAAAAAAGATTATAGAAGAGTTAGAAAAAGAAGTGGATAGACACGATTATAACAACTATTCTGGACGATAATAAAATGGCGAAAAGAAATACTTACTTTAAACAAAGAAGAAATATGCCAATCTATAAGTTCTATAAAAAAATATAACTTTCTATAGCATAAAAAAATATTAAGAAAAAAATAGCCTAGTTATAGATGATTTACATATAACAGAATATAAGAATTTCAGAATAGAAATTAAAAAAACAAGACAAATAAAAAAATATTTTGTTGAAGACTACAAAGGCGTATATAAATTTTTTTGTATAAGATAAGAAAAAGTCATCTCTTTCTTTTGGTTATCCTGAACTACCAAAGAAAAAAATACTGAGATGAAATTTCTATATGTCGATATTATTGCAAAAGATGATGACTATAGTAATACTTTGGAAGCTATAAAACATTTACAAAGTATGGGTTGTTCTTGTGATTTCTTCATGATAGGTACTTATGAAAAATTCATCACTAGATATACAACTAAAGAAAAATTAAATCTTTTAAATATAAAAAGTAAACTCTATAAAGTATATTATGGAGAAGATAAAAAAATAAGGGAAAAAGATATAAGGTTCAAATTTTGGAACTTGTAAAAGAGGTGAAATTAAATGGAACTAAAAAGGCGATATAGTTAAAATCAATGAAATTTCACAGAGTGAAATAGAAGAAATGTATATTTTAATGACCGAGTTTTTACAATGATGTTGAAAAAAGATGTATTTTTTTAAAAAGATTTAAAAAGAAAAAAAGATTATTGTATTATTTTTGAAAGATGATAAAAAAATAAAGTGAAAGGTTTTTTTCAACTCAAAAGATAATGAACTTTACTTTAGGAAATGAAGAAATATATGGAGTATTCTCAGGTGACACAATAATAGATAAAGAAAATTGGGGAAACTTAACTCTATTTAAAAGTTTTTTTGCTAATTTCTTCTTCCCCTTTGGAGAAAAAAATACAAGAATTTCTATTGGTTTTTAATAGTGAAAGGCTACAAGACTTATAAATTTCTTCCAACTTTCTATAAAGAATTTTATCCCAATTATAAGGCTGAAACTCCTGAAAAAAATTTAAAAAAATATAATGAATCTCTTTGGTGAAATTAAATATCCAAAATGAGTATAACAAAGAAAATGGAGTAATAGAGTACAAAGGAATAAAAAGACTCATTGAAAAAAAGGAGTTGCTGATATAACTGAGAAAGAGTTAAAAGATAAAAAAATGTTCAATTCTTTTTTTAGAAAGTAATCCTGATTATGAAAAAAAGGGAACGATTTAGTTTGTATCACTTCTTTAAAAATTGAAAAATCTAAAAAGAAAAAGACATTAAAAAAATTTTATTCACTTAATTTATTGAAAAAAATAGTTCCTTACTAGCCAGATTTTTTTATATAAACTGCCTGATAGCTATTAGTGTCTCGTGAGCTCCGAAATGCTCACTCAACAATAATGGACATCGCAGCAGTTTTAAAAAAACTTAAAATGCAATCTTAACTATTTTTTTCAATGAAATCATTCAAATGGGAAGGAAATTTATGTTATCAAAACTTTATCTTTATATTGTTCATAGTATATTTTTTTACTTTTCTACAAAAAAAGAGTATAGAAAAATATATGAATAGTAGAAATATTTTAGAGATACAAGAAAAATAAATTAAAAAGAGATTTTAGAAAAACAACAAGAATTCTCTTTATGGGAAAAAAATATAACTTTGATAAAAATAAAAAAACTATTGAAGATTTTCAGAGAGAAGTTCCACTTACAACATATGAAGATTATCTACCCTATATAGAAAAAAATAAAGAATGGCGAAGAGCATATACTGACTTATGAGAAAGTTAAGATGTTTGAGTTAACAAGTGGTTCAACTTCTGCAAGTAAATTAATACCTTACACTGATAGTTTAAAAAAAGAGTTTCAAGCTGGTATAAAAAGTTTGGTTGTATTCACTATATAAAAAAATATCCTAGCTTAAAAATTTGGAAAAAAAGTTATTGAGTATCACTCCTAAAAATAGATTTTCAACATAAAGAAAAAAATCTGTTATTCCCATAGGCTTTGAGGAAGATAGTGAGTATTTTGGAAATTTGGAAAAAAACATCTAATAGACTCTATCTTTGTAAATCCTAAGGACATTAAAAAAATGAAAAAAAGATATGGATAGATTTTTACTTCAAAAACTCTTTCAGCACTTGTTGCAGAAGAAAATATTAGACTTTTTTTCTTTTTGGAGTCCTAGTTTACTACTTTTTGTTAATAGAGTATTTAGAAAAGAATTCTGAAAAAGATTTTTAAAAAAACTCTCAAAGAAAAGAGAAAAACAAGAAGTGAGAAAAATATATAGAAGCCAAAGAATATCATAAAAATTTGGAAAAAAATCTAATTCTTATAAGTTGCTGGGGAGATATGAATTCAACGGAATATCTAAAAAAAGATACAAGAAATCTTTCCTAATACAGTAATTCAAGAAAAAAAGGTTTACTTGCAACAGAAGGATTTATTTCATTTCCTGATACCGAGAAAAAAATCTTTCTAAACTAAGTTTTTTTATTCACATTTCTTTTGAATTTCTATCTTTAGATGATAATAAAATTTATAATATTTCAGAAATTGAAGCTAATAAAAAAATATGAACTTATTCTTACAACTTCTGGAGGTTTATATAGATATTGTATAGGCGATATCATAGAGGTAATTTCCATTGAAAAATAATGTTCCCTACATAAAAATTTGTTGGAAGAAAAGGGGCAGTATCTGATTTGTTTGGTGAAAAACTAGAGGAAAGTTTCTTGAAAAAAATATTATGGAAACTTACAAACAAAAAAATAGATTTCTATATGTTTGCACCTAATAAAAAAATCACTATATACTTTTTTTATAAAAAAACTGATAAAAAAATAAATGTTCAAGATTTAGAAAATAAACTAAGAGAAAATTTTCACTATGATTATTGCAGAAAATTAGGGCAATTAAAAACAATAAAAGTGTTTACATTAACTGGTCAGCCTGAAAAAGAATATATACAGGCTTGTCAAAATAAAAATCAAAAATTAGGAAATATCAAAATGATAGCTCTTTCAAAAGAAAGTGGCTGGGAGAATATCTTCAGTGGATATTTTCAAGAAAGTGAGGACAAATGAAGATAGCTTTTTTAGCACCGGCTGGTGCAATGCACCGTTTTAATGGAAGTTTTGGAAAAAGTCTCCATTATGCACCATTAACATTAACAACTTTGGCAGCATTAATTCCTGAAAGTTTAAATGCTGAGGCAAAAATTTATTAAATAGTGTAAGAACACTCGTGAGTCTAGCACTCGTAGGGTGTTAGTCATGAGACATGTACTCGTAGGGTATGAATTGCACGAAAATTTAGTAAGCATATAGGGAAACTTGTATGTAGACACGGAGCAAAACCGTGCAACAAAGAAACTGAATTGCTGGGAACTCTTAAAGCTAGTATGACCACAACATAGTAATCCTACTCCTTAACAGGTTAAGGAGATGGAGGCAGGTGTGATGGTGGCGAAAGCAGAAAAAAATATACTAGATGGTGCAAGGTTAAACTTAAACATTATGATAATAGACAATCAGCAGCTAAGCCTGAAAAAGGAAAGTTCAACGACTATCCCTCGTGAGGGGAGTACAATACAAGCGATTGGTATTGGAAGTGGTTTCGCCTAAGGTGTTGAGATACACTATGGATAAGATATAGTCTGTGCTTGTTAGAGATAACAAGAAGTTCAAGATACTAACCCATTAACAAGTTAATGGGAATAAGATTGAGAGAACTGCATAAGTAGTAGCGCACTTATGTGAACGACACTTCCCACTGTTGTGGGGTTTTTAAAAAACTTTAAAAAAATATTTAAAAAAATAAATAAAAAAACATTACTTTTTAGTAGATAAAATGTAGAATATATGGTATAATATCTCTGATGAAAAAGGAGGTGATTATATATGTATTTAACATTAAAACAACAAGTAAAAACATCTTAGTAAAAAAAGAGTTTAGAAATTTAAAATATTTGTGCCATATAGCTAAGAATTTAAAGAATCAAGCTATATACAATGTTAGACAACACTATTTTAAAAAAATAAAAAAAGTATTTAAGTTATAATGAAAAACTATAAAATGCTTAAAAAAATAGTGAGAACTATAAAAAGTTAAATTCTAATATGGCTCAACAAATTTTTAAAAAGAAGTAGATGAAAGTTTTAAATCATTCTTTGCACTTTTTAAAACTTGCTAAGAATGGTCAATATAACGGTAAAATAAAAATTACCTAATTATCTTGCTAAAGATAGTTTTTACAACTCTTGTTATAGGTTTTGTTAGATTAAAAGATGATATGCTGATAGTTCCTTATTCAAATTCTTTTTAAGAAAAACTCATCAGGAAGTTAAAGTTAAGCTACCATCAGTATTAAAAAGACAAGAAGATAAAAAGAGATTAGAATAATACCCAAACAACATTCTAGGTACTTTGAAATTCAATATATTTATGAGGTAAAAAGAAATTCAAAGGGAATTAAATAAAGAAAAATGTACTAGGAATTGATTTAGGTATAGATAATCTTTGTACTTGTGTTACAAATACTGGAGCTTCATTCATAATAGATGGTAGAAAATTAAAAATCTATTAATCAATACTATAATAAGATAAATGCAAAATTACAAAGTATAAAAAGATAAGCAAAAGATTGAGCGCACAACATTAAGGCAAAAGAGAATAACTAGAAAGAGAAATAATCGCATAAATGATTATCTTTCAAAAGCAGCAAGAATAATTATAAATTATTGTTTTAATAGTGATATAGGAAAAATTAGTTCTAGGATATAATGAAGATTTTCAAAGAAATTCAAATATTGGAAGTATAAATAATCAGAACTTTGTAAATATACCATATGGAAAAATTAAGAGATAAATTAATATATCTATGTAAACTATATGGAATAGAATTTAAACTACAAGAAGAGAGTTATACATCAAAAAGCAAGTTTCTTTGATGGAGATGAAATTCCAATATATGATAAAGAAAAATCTACAAGAATATATATTCAGTGGAAAAAGAATAAAAAGAGGACTATATCAAACAAGCGCAGGTAAACTTATAAATGCAGATTGTAATGGAGCATTAAATATTCTAAGAAAAAAAGTAAAGTTGTGGACTTAAGTGTCCTATACAATAGAGGTGAACTGAACACACCTAAAAAGAATAAGGGTAGTGTAAAGCTATCAAACTTCTTAGAAAAATTTTTTTAAATATTTTTTTAAAGATTTTAAAACCCCACGACTCTAGCACTCGTAATGTGTTAGTCGTGGGAGGTTCAGGATGAAACTATTGAAAAAAATTCCTTTGGATTTAGAAGCTGATATTATTGTTATGACTTCTATCACAGGAACATCTCAAAGATGCTATGCCTATGCAGATTATTTTAGACAAAGAGGTATCACTGTTGTTTTAGGTGGAGTTCACCCCTCGCTTATGCCAGAAGAAGCCTCTCAACATGCAGATGTTGTAATGGTGGGATTTGCTGAACAAACTTTTCCACAAATGCTTTTAGATTTTAAAAATGGAAGATTAAAAAGAATGTATATTCAAGACAAGGAATTTAATTTAGATAATAAGGTAATTCCTAGAAGAGAGCTTTTACAAAAAGATAAATATATCACAACGGCAACTGTTGAAGTTGTTAGAGGTTGTTCATTACCTTGCACTTTCTGTGCCTATCCAACTGCCTTTGGAAGAAAAAAATATAAGAGACCTATAAAGGAAGTATTATCTGAGATTGAAATGTTCTCTGAAAAGATTATCCTTTTCCCTGATGTAAATTTAATCGCTGATAGAGAATATGCAATGAGACTTTTTAAAAGAAATGAAATCTTTAAATAAATATTGGATGGGACTTGTAACTTCTTCTGTGGGTATAGATGAAAAATATGATTAAGACTTTTGCTGACAGTGGTTGTAAAGGCTTGTTGATAGGTTTTGAATCTATCACTCAGGAATCTCAAAGTTATATCAATAAGGGTATAAACAAGGTTGCTGACTATGCTGAACTTATGAAAAAACTTCATGACTATGGAATTTTAGTACAAGGTTGTTTCGCCTTTGGAAGTGATGAAGAAGATACTTCTGTATTTGAAAGAACTGTTGAAGCTGTTGTTAAAGCTAAGATTGACTTACCTAGATACAGTATTCTAACTCCTTTCCCTAAGACACAATTCTATGCTCAACTTGAAGCAGAAAACAGAATATTTGAAAAGAATTGGGCTATGTATGATGTGGAACACTGTGTATTTACTCCTAAGAAAAATGACAGTTGAGGAATTAGAAAAAAGGTACTGCTTGGGCTTGAGAGAAACATATAGTATGAAGAATATTTTTTTAAAAAGGTTAGCACCTTTCACTCATAGTCCTTGGATATCTTTACCTTTTAAATATAGCATATAGAAAAATATGCTGATAAATATGAACATTTTACAAGGGAAGTTATGTGTGATAACTCTGATATACCCTTAATATTTGAAAAAAATAATAAAGAATTAGAAAGAAGTGAAAAATATGAAAAATAGATAAAAATAGCAATATTAAATGATATTTCTTCAGATAATATAAATCTAATCAGTTTTTTTAGATACATTTGCTAAATTTTCTCAAAAATACAAAAAGATATGGCAGAATTTATGTATTTGAATGAAAAATATATCTCAAAGTTTTTTTTCAAGCTAACAGACTTGAAGAAAGAAGATTTAGAAGATATTTTAGATATTCTTAAACTTATTAAAGATAAATCTAAAAAAAGAAGATTTAGATATATATGGTGAGGAAGTTGAAAGAGGAATTAGTGAAATAAATTGGCTTATTGAAGAAAAAAATCTTTATCAAAAATATTTTTTTCAAGAATTTGATAATGAAAAAGGTTTTTGGATAAAAAAATTCTATAGTGAATGAACTATATAGAAATGAAGAGGCTTCTCAAAGTCAGTATTTAATAAAAAAACTTTTTTTCAAATAAACTATGGAAAGAATTAGATGAAGAAACCATTGTTAATTTTTTTAAATGGACTAGATTTTTTTACTATTTAAGTGATGAAGCATATTTCTTTATTCTTCCTGCTTGCATCAGATATGGTCTTGAAAAAGTTTGAGGATAATGAACGACTAGACTATTTAACATTCTTTTTATCTGATAAAGAAAGAGTAAAAAAATGCTAATGAGAAAAATTAAAAACATTAGTTGTTTCTTATCTAAATCTATTAAAAAGAATTAAATTTTTTTCAGGCTATTTTGGAAAAGAAGAAAAAAGAATGTTTGGAATTATGGAAATAGAAAAAGGACTATAGTTAGTTAGAAATTGAAAGTAAAAAAATAAGTGAGTTACGAATGGAAATTTTAGATAAAAAAATCAAATAGAATGAGCCGAGCAAATGCAGGAGTGTTTGAGTGTAACGAGTTTCCTGATTTGCAGCGAATTCTCGTTTTTTTATCGTTAAGAAATTTACTCAGTAACGAACTATTTTTTTACTTTTTTTATGAATTTGCAACAGCTTCTTTTTATTAAAAATAGAAAAGGGGCTGTTGCAAATTAAATAGTTGAGTCCTCAAAAAGAAAAAAAGATGCTAAAAAAACATTTTTTTGTAGTTTAGCATCTTTTTAAATTTAAAAAGTATATTACATAAATTTTTTTAGAAATTTTCTTCAAAAATTTAATATAATATACTTATGATAAAAACCAATTAATAATAACAAATTTTTTTACTTTTTTTCAAGATAAACTTTTTTTACATCAATAAAGATATTGATAAAGATGATCCTGTTAGACTACTTTAGCGCCATTCTGGAGGAAATGGATTTTTTTCTAATTTAATGCAAGTATTTCCTAACAAAAACTAAGGTACATCCTGTTAATATGTTTGCCGTAATTATCTATGCTTATTCAAGAGGAATATATTCTACTAGAGGTATTGAGTATCTTTTGTAAAGATAGCCAAAGAGCTCAATATTTATTAAATTCACCTAATATACCTGATTATTCAACTATTGCGCGCTTTCTTTCAAAAAGCTACTGATGTTATCCATGAGTTGTTCACTCAATTTGTAGATAAACTTTTTAAATTAAATGAAATTTCTACTGAAACTATTTACATTGATGGTACTAAAATAGAAGCTTATGCTAATAAATATAGTTTTGTTTGGAAGAAATCCACTTTTAAAAATATAAAGAAAGACTTGAAGAGAATATATTAGAGTTAATTGATGAATTCAACAGATACTTTAATAAAGATTTGGATAATATTTTTGATATTTTTTTTCATATTTAGAAAAATTTAAATATTCAAAAAAAGTACATGGCAAAGGTAAAAAGAAAAAGTAAAGAGCAGATATTGTTAGAAAAAGACAGAATCATATATTGAAAGATTTGAAAAAAATATACTAACTATTTAGAAATTTTAGGTGAAAGAAATAGTTTTTTTCTAAAACAGATAATGATGCAACATTTATGAGAATGAAGGAAGATCACATGCGCAATGGTCAATTAAAACCAGGATATAATCTTCAAATTGGAGTTGTTAGCGAATACATAGCTTCTTATGAAATTTTTTTCATAATCCTTCAGACTCTAAAAACTTTAATTCCATTTCTTGAAAAAAATTAAGTCTCAAAAATATTGAAATTATAAATGTTGTAGCTGATGCTGGTTATGAAAGTCTTCCTAACTATGAGTATTTAGAAAAATAATAATTATGTATCATACATAAAAACCAATATACTATGAGAAATCAAAGACAAGAAAGTATAAAAAAAGATTTAAATAGAGTAGAAAAATTTAGAATATAATGAAGAAGAAAAATAGACTGTTTAGGAAAGATGGATTAGAACTAGAATTTTTGTATTATGGGAAAGATAAAAAAACAATATATTTTTAGAAACCCAGAAACAGAAAAAGAAAGTCAGATATAATTATAAATTTAGAAAAATTATCAAAAAGAATCAAAAAGATAATATAGAAAGTGAATTTGAAAGCAATTAAGAATGAATAGAAGTATTCAAGTAGAAGGAGCTTTTTGCAGTATTAAAAAGAAGATATGAAATTACGCAAATTAAAAAGTTAAAGGAAAAGAGAGCGCAAAGAGAGAAATAGGACTATTTTTGTATAGCATATAATTTTAACAGATATCTTGCAAAAATTAGTTAGAAAAAAAGCAAGGAGTAATATTGCATCCATTAAAAAAATAGCTTAAAAAAATGAAAAACAATAGATTTGTGTTAAGTTCGCCCAAAAAAATCAAAAATAAAACTTGAAATAGGATAGAATTCTAAAAGATTTCTATTTTTTTATTGCGAAAGAGAAAAAGCTGTCACAAATTAATGATAAAAAAATCATCAATTTGCAACAGCCCCTTTTTGTTTTTTTATTCTTATTTATTTAATATTCTTTTTAATTCTGTTGCAACAAATTCAACATGTGGTCCTATTATAACTTGTACTGCTTCTTTTTGAAGCGTTTTAAAAGACCTGAACTAATTTCTTTATTTCAGAATCTTGAATTTTGTCACTATCTTTAACTTTTTAATCTAAGTCTTGTTGTACAGTTGTCAACTTCAACTACGTTGTCTGCTCCACCTAAGTAAGTTGCTAGGCTTTCTGCTAATGCAGTATTAGATGTATTTACTCTTACAGCTTCTTCTTTTTCTTCTTCACTTTCTTCTCTACCGGAGTTTTTTTAAATTGAAAGCTTTTTATAACAAATAAGAAAACAAAGTAGTAAATTACAAAGAAAAACTAAACCTAAAAACTACTAGCATAAATGGACTTTGAGCATTAGGATTTTTTAAAGATAAGAAGAAGTCAATAAATCCTCCTGAGAAACTGAATCCTGCCATCCAGTTAAATGAAGCTGCTAAGAATAGAGCAAGCCCTGTTAATAATGCATGCACTAGATATAAAACTGGTGCAACGAACATGAATGCGAATTCTATTGGTTCAGTAACTCCTGTTAAGAAACTTGTAAATCCAGCTGCTACCATTATTGAAACTATTTTAGCTCTATTTTCAGGTTTAGAAGTTTGAATAAATGCTAGACAAGCTCCTAAAAGTCCAAACATCATTATTGGGAAGAATCCTGCTTGATACATTCCAACATGATATGTTCCTTGTAATATTTCTGGTAAGTCTGCATAAGCCATTTCTGGTGCTCCCCAGAATCTTCCTATATCGTTTATTCCTGCAACATTAAACCAGAAAACTGAGTTTACTGCATGGTGTAATCCTACAGGAATTAATAATCTGTTAAGGAATCCATAGATACCTGCTCCAATTGGTCCTAATTTAGCAATACTTGTACCAAAGCTTACTAAAGCTCCAAATATAACTGGCCATATGTAAGTTAAGATAAAAGATACTATTATCATAACAACTGATGTTATAATTGGAACAAATCTCTTTCCACTAAAGAAAGCTAAGAACTTAGGAAGTTCAATCTTATGGAACTTATTATATAATTCCCCTGATATAACCCCACAAAGTATTCCAATAAATTGGTTATTTACCTTTCCAAAAAGCTGCATGCACTTGTTCAGGATCTATTCCCATTATTTGTGCAACTGCACCTTTAGATAACAATGTTGTTACAATTTCAAAGGCTACCAATCCAGCAAGTGCTGCTGCTCCATCTTTATCCTTCTGAAATACCATAAGCAACCCCAACTGCAAATAGTATTGGCATATTATCTATTACTGCTGCTCCTGCTTTTATTAAGAAAGCTGCTAATTGACTGTTTGCCCCCCCATCCAGTTGGATCTATCCAGTAACCTAATCCTAGCATTATTGCTGCTGCTGGTAAAACGGCAACTGGAACCATAAGTGCTTTTACCTATTTTTTTGCAAATAACTAAACATAAACTCTCCTCCTTTTTATTTTTAAAAACGATTATAAACTAATTATATCATATTATATTTAAAGTCAATATCTTTTTTTGTGATTTTTTTATAGATTTGATTCAAAAAAATATTCTATTTTGAATTATAAATAAACAAAAAAATCAAAGAAAAATTTCTCTTTGTTTCTCTTGAAACATAATATATAATAGAACTAAAAGAAAAAAAGATGTGAGAGGATATGGAAAAAAATTAAAAAAACTATAAAAAAAGAGAATGCTCTGTAGAATTTGAAGAAAAAATCAAAAATTTATTGCCTCTGTCAAACCTGTTTTTTTCAAAAAGAAGAAGCAGAGGAATATATAAATTATATTAAGAGTCTCCACCCAAAATGCAACTCATAATTGTTCTGCTTATAAAAATAAATAATAAAGGCTTAGAATTTTTTTAAGGTTGATGATGATGGTGAGCCAAGTGGAACAGCTGGTAAACCTATGGGCGATATCATAAACTATATGGAAGTAACTAATTTAGTTGTTATTGCTACTAGATATTTTGGTGGAATTAAATTAGGAGCTGGTGGTTTGGTTAGAAATTATGCTAAGACTGCTAAACTTGGAATAACTGAGGCAGAAATTATTGATTTTGTTAATAAAGTTGACTTACTTTTTTTGAAATTCCTTATGAAAAAAATTAGGAGAAATAGAAAAAGCTATTAAAAAGATTATGAAGCTGAGGTTATAGATAAATCATTTTTAGAAAAAAATTGTTTTTTTAAAAGTTAGAATAAATGAGGAATTTCTAACTAATTTAGAAAAACTATCCATATGTAAATGTAATAGATTTATAATAAAAAAAGTAAAAAAATAGTTTGTTACTGAGTAAATTTCTTAACGATAAAATTTCCATTCGTAACTCACTTATTTTTTTTACTTTTTAAATTAAGATTATGTCTTGTAACAACCCCTTAATATTGTATTAAATTTGTTCCTCCATTTTGCTATAAATATATTTGGAAATTTTTTTCCTATTGTTTCTCTACATTCTAAGTTTGGCATGGCACTTGTTAGAACAACTAAGACATATGCTCTATCATTTATCCAGATAATTCCTCCATCATTTTCTAAATTATCTAAATCTCCACACTTATGTGCAATCTTTGTATCACTTGGTAAGTATCTTTGTAATCTTTCAGATTGCTGTTGTTGTAATAGAATATCTAAGATTATTTCACTAGCTTCTTCATTAATTAATTTCCTTCGTAGATAAGTCTTAACAATAAGGCTATATCATCAGAAGAAGTGTAGTTATCATAACCTTTTTCTTTAGCATTTGAATCCATCATTTTTCTTTGTAAAAAAAGTTTCTTTTTAAAAGCTAAATTTCTTCCTAAAGCATTAACATTTTCCATAGTCAATAAGTCTATTAAAAATATTAGTAGCTTCGTTATCACTTACAACAATCATAAGCTTTGCTAATTCTTTTTAAACTAAATTGATGTCCTGAGTCTAAGACTTTCAAAAATCCCATCTCCTCCAACTCTCACAGAATCAGTTAGAATTATTTTTTTGAGAAAGTGAAAGCTTTAGCTTCAGAAACTTGTCTCATTAATTCTGCTAGTATAAGAAGTTTTATCATACTAGCTGACAAAAACCTTTTTATTTCCATCTATAGAGAATGCTATATTTTTTTATCTAAATCATAGAAACTTACAGAGACCTGTCCCTTTACTTCTGAAATAATTTTTTTTCAATTTCTTTTTTTCCACTCTGTATATTTTTTTCCATAATCTTCTCCCTATATTCTTTATTTTACTATGACATCATTTTTTTAATATTTGACCTATTCCTATTCCACAGAAATTTCCAACTGCTGCTCCAAGAACTCCCATAAGTACTCCTATTCCTGCATAAGATGGATTATAAGCTGAAGCAACTATTGGTGCAGATGCTGACCCTCCTATATTTGCAAGTGAAGCTGTTGAAACCATACATAAATCCCAATGGAAAAATTTTTTTGAAAGTATAAACATAAGAACAACATGTATCACTAATATAAATAATCCATAAACTATCCACATAGGTGCTGTCAACAGATCTACAACTGATGCTGTTGAAGCTAGTAAAGAAACAACTGCATATAGATATACAGTAGATAGCTCTTCAACTGCTGGAAGTTTTCCAAGAGGTGTTAAAAGCACATACAAGTCCTAGAACAGTCACAAACACAGTAGTCATAGTTCCCTTTATCAAACATTGCTAGACCTACTGATGAAAAAGCATTGTTAAGATATGCTCCTACCATTTGAGAAAGAGCTGAAACCATTAAAGATAGTCCAATTAAAAATACCCAGTCTGCTGCACTAGCAGTCTTCTTTTCTTTTTGAACTTCTTTAGCAGCTATATCTGCAATTTCTTGTAATTTAGAAGTATCTGCCTTAGTTGCATTATCCCATTTAGAAGAATAACGAACCATAAGAAGAAGTAGAGCTATCCAAAGTGAATAACATACTGTATCAAGCGCTAATGCACAACTATATGCTCCAGCATCTACTGGTAAAGCTGCTTGCATTGCAGCCATATTTGCTGATCCTCCAACCCAAGAAGCATATAGAGCTGCTACTGCTCCCTCAAACATTTTCTCCTAAAAAAACTTTTTAAAAAAATTGGATATCCTACAACAAAACCCACAAATAACGTAAATGAACAAGCTAAAAAAATAGCTACCATTCTTCCACCTAATTTTTGCAAGTTTTCTAAAAATCACAACGAAGTAACATAACAAAAAAATCATTGCATATAATAAATTATTTTTTTCAATACACTATAGGCTTTTTGAACATGCTTCAGAATCAAAAAGTCCCATTGTACAAAAAAAGCCATATTTAAAAATATAAATGAAAAACCAATGCAGGAACTATATTAAAAAAATTTTTCCATTTTGAATATTTTTTTCTAGTAATAATAAACAACCTGCAAGACACATCAAAAAAAGCAATATAAGTAAAACCATTAGTAATAACCATATGTAACCTCCTTTTTACTTTTTCTAATCTATGTATTTTATTCCATTTATAGCTTTAATTCCAAGACCATAGTCATCAGAAACTATTATTTCTTTTTCATTAAAAAAATAGCTCCTCCTACAACTGGATCTTCAGAACAAAGAACAGGTCCATCTAAATCTATCTTTGTTATAATTTGTTTAGCACAAGCTAAATGCACTGCTGCATTCACACTCACCTTTGCTTCTAACATGCAACCAATCATACATTCTACACCTAATACTTCTGCCATACTTATAATTTTTTTAATGCATTATAAATTCCACCACATTTCATAAGTTTGATATTGATTAAGTCTGCTGCTTTCATCTCTAATATTTTTAAATGCATCTTCAGGAGAGAATACACTTTCATCTGCAAGAACTGGAACATTTGCATATTTAGTGACATAAGCTAAAACCTTCAAAGTCATGTGCTTTTTACAGGTTGCTCCACCAATTCTATATCTAAACCTTTATCTTGCATTTGATTTAAAAAAGCTTTTATAGCTTGTTTTGGTGTCCAAGCTTGATTGGCATCTATACGAATTCTATAATCCTTACCTATTGCTTCACGAATAGCACTAAGTCTTGCTACATCTAATGTTGGATCTATACCAACTTTTTACTTTTTAAAGTATCATATCCTCTTTTTATAGCATTTATTGCATCTCTTACCATTTCTTCAGGAGGATTAACACTAATAGTTATATCTGTTATTAATTTTTTTACGACTTCCACCTAGCAACTTATGTACAGGAATTTTTATGAAGTTGTCCATATAAGTCCCAAAGTGCTATATCCACTGCTGCCTTTAGCACTAGTATTTTTTTTACTATACAGGAATTTAAATCTTTCATAAGATTTTTCAAAAATCATCAACATCTCTGCTAACTATAGTTTTTATAATATGATCTTTTAAAAGCTCCTATTATAGCTCCTGTAGTATCTCCAGTTATTGCTCCTGTTGGAGGTGCTTCACCATAACCTATATTTCCTGTATCTGTATGAATTTCCACAATGACATCTTCAACACTATTTACAGTACGTAGAGCCGTTTTTAAATGGTACTCTTAAAGGAACTGAAATGATTCCTAATTTTTACTTTTTGTAATTTTCATTTTCTCAACCTCCTTATAAGAAAAAGCCCACAAAAAAACACAGAACCTCTCCCTGTGATTTTGCTGGGACTCAAATTGTTTCTTGATCTATTTTTTTAGCTCACAAAAATGAAGCAACATGATATTAATTATATATTATCAAAAATTCTATTTGTCAATTATTTTTTTATTAAAAAAACTAAAAATTAAACATTATATTTTTTTATCTAATTTTAAAAAGTAAAATTATTTTTTTCTGTTAAAAAAACTTTGTAAAAATAAAGACTATATATGGTATAATTGCTAGTAGTAGTATTATAAATAAAGAGGTGATTCAATGGAAGCTGTATTAGTACCTATACTAATTATATTTTTTTATATTGGTTATAGCTCTTGGAGCAGACAAAGCTTCTAAAGTAATCTTCCCATTAATTATTACAGGAATTTTTATTTATTTTTTTGGTTGGCTTTTTTTCAAATACTTTTGGATAATTATACCTGTTTACTTTATTTCTAAGTTATTAAAAAAAGCAGTAACTCATCGTCTTCTAATACTTACAGAAGAACTAGAACTCAAAATGATGATTTCTTTGGTGGGTATAGAAATAATACTAGTAGTAATAACAATTCAAATGGAACAAGAGAAAACAATACTTATAGTGATACAAGATATTATGGACATTTTCGTACTCAAGAAGAGTTTGAAGAGTTTATTAGAAATGCCTTTGGTGGTGGTTTTGGCGGTAGCACCTATGGTAACTCTTCTGGTGGCTATAGACAAGGTGGTAGCTATCAAAGAACAGGTACTTATACAAGTAATAGAAGTAGATATTATCGTATTTTTGGGACTTAAAGATGGAGCGAGTCAAGAAGAGATTAAAAAGGCTTATCGTCAACTTGCAAAAAGAACATCACCCAGATAAGTTTGTAAATGCGTCTGATAGTGATAAGAAATACCATGAAAAATAAAAATGAAAGAAATAAACGAAGCTTATGAAAAATCTAAAAAAATTTAATTAAATATTAATGGAGGATAAAAATGAAAGCGATTATTATGGCTGCTGGAAAGGGTACAAGAATGAAATCTGACTTACCTAAAGTTGTTCATCTTGCTCATTCTAAACCCTATGATTATCAGAATCATAGATGCTCTAAATGCTCTTAATACAGAAGAAAATGTCTTGATACTAGGGCATAAGAAAGAAAAGGTTTTAGAAGTTTTAGGACCTGATGTGAGTTATGTTGTACAAGAAGAACAATTAGGAACAGGTCATGCTGTTAAACAAGCTGTACCTAAACTAGAAAAACTATCAAGGTGATGTTCTTATAATTAATGGAGATATCCCTTTAATTAGAAAAGGAAACTTTAATAGATTTCTACAATGAATACAAAAAAAGAAAAATGCTGATGCTATAATTTTATCGGCTGTCTTTGAAAATCCTTTCAGTTATGGAAGAGTTTTTAAAAAGATGGAAACAAAGTTTTAAAAGATTGTTGAAGAAAAAAAGAAGCTAATGAAGAACAAAAAAAGATAAAAAGAAATCAATGCTGGTGTCTATATCTTTAAGTCACAAGACTTAGTTACAGCTTTAGCTCAAATCAATAATAATAATGAAAAAAAGGTGAATATTATATAACTGATGTTATAGAAATTCTATCAAATGATAATAAGAAAGTTATTTCATATTCTTTAGAAGATAGTATGGAAATTCAAGGAGTTAACTCAAAAGTTGAGTTAGCACTTGTTTCAAAAAGTACTAAGAGAAAGAAAAAAATACTGCTCTTATGGAAGAAGGGGTTATCTTAATAGACCCTGCTAATACATATATAGAAGATGAAGTAAAAAAATAGGTAGAGATACTACTATCTACCCTAATGTTACTTTTACAAGGAAATACAGAAATTGGTGAAAAACTGTGAGATATTATCAGGTACTAGAATTATAGATAGTAAGGTATATGATAATGTTAGAATAGAAAGCTCTGTTATCGAAGAAAGTATAGTTGAAAAACGGAGTAACTATTGGACCTTATGCACATTTAAGACCTAAATCTCATTTAAAAAGAAAAATGTTCATATAGGTAACTTTGTTGAAACTAAAAAAATCTACCCTTGAAAAAAAGGAGTGAAAGCTGGGCATTTAACATACTTAGGAGATGCTCATGTTGGTGAAAAAAACTAACATAGGTGCAGGAACTATAACTTGTAACTATGATGGTAAAAAAATAAATTTAAAACAGAAATTGGTAAAGAAGTTTTTTTATAGGAAGTGACACTATGCTTGTTGCTCCTGTAAGTATTGGGGATAATTCCCTTTATCGGTGCTGGTTCGGTTATAACTAAGGATGTTCCAAGCGACTCACTTAGTGTTGAAAAGAAGTAAACAAATAATAAAGGAAGGGTGGAAAAAAATAAGATGATAAATTTTAATAATGTTAAAATTTTTCTCTGGAAGTTCAAATTTGGAGTTGGCAAGTAGAATTGCTGAAAAAAATAGGTTTACAACTAGGAAAGGCAGAAATTCAAAGATTTAAAGATGGAGAAGTCTATATTGAAATTGAAGAAACTGTAAGAGGTAGAGATGTCTTTGTTGTTCAATCTACTTCAGAACCTGTAAATGAAAATCTTATGGAACTTTTAATATTTGTTGATGCACTAAGAAGAGCTTCAGCTAAGACAATAAATGTTATTATTCCTTACTATGGTTATGCTAGACAAGATAGAAAGTCTAAACCAAGAGAACCAATCACATCGAAACTTGTTGCTAACTTATTAACAACAGCTGGTGTTAATAGAGTTATAACAATGGATTTACATGCTGATCAAATTCAAGGATTCTTTGATATCCCTGTTGATCATATGCAAGGATTACCATTAATGGCAAAATACTTTAAAGAAAAAGGTTTCTATGGAGATGATATAGTAGTTGTTTCTCCAGATGTTGGTGGAGTTAAAAGAGCTAGAAAAATTAGCTGAAAAAAATTAGATTGTAAAATAGCTATCATCGACAAAAAGAAGACCTAAACCTAATATTGCTGAAGTTATGAACCTAATTGGAGAAGTTGAAGGAAAAAAATCGCTATATTTATAGATGATATGATAGACACAGCAGGAACTATAACTAATGGTGCTGATGCAATAGCTGCAAGAGGAGCTAAAGAAGTTTATGCTTGTTGTTCTCATGCTGTTTTCTCTGATCCAGCAATAGAAAGATTAGAAAAAAATCTGCTTTAAAAAGAAGTAGTTGTAACAGACTCAATAGCATTACCTGAAAGAAAGAAAAATAGACAAAGTTAAAAATAATATCAGTGGACTCTGTACTTGCTGCTGCAATAGACAGAATAACTAACAATAGATCAGTTTCAGAATTATTTGAATAATGGAAAAAAATATCTTAAGATAGATAATATATCTGATATTAGTGATGATAAGTGGACTGAACTAGCGAGTGAATTAAAAAAAGGTTCACTTATTATCTATCCAACTGACACTGTCTATGGTCTAGCTTCTATTGTTTCTAATGAACAAAGTATTAATAATATATATCTTGCAAAGAGTAGGAGTTTTACTTCTCTCTTATTGCACTTTTAAGTTCTGTTGATAAAGTTGAAGAAGTTGCTACTATCTCTGATGAAAAATAGAGAAATCTTAGAAAAAGTTAGCTCACGCTTTTTTTACCTGGTGCTTTGACTGTTATACTTAAAAGAAAAAAAGCATATTCCAAGTATTATGGTCTCTGGTGGAGATACTATTGGTGTGAGAATTCCTAACTTAGATTTAGCTATTAAAAATTATTGATTTAGCTGGTGGTATTTTTAGCGACAACCAGTGCTAATATCTCAGGGGAGGCCACTCCTAAATCATATAATGAATTGTCAGAAGCTATAAAATCAAGAGTTGATATTTTAGTGGATGGTGGCGAATGTAAACTCGGTGAAGCCTCAACTATAATTGACCTGACTTCTGATGTTCCTAAAAATACTTAGAAATGGTGCAATATCTACAGATGAAATTACAAAAAAATAATAGGGAGAGTGAGGTGATAAAAATGAAGGGTACAAGAGTTAATCCAACTGCCTTAAGTCCTATGGAAATGAATAATATGTCTTCTATGATGGGAATGATGAACTCTATTCAAAAAATAGGTAAAGGTAAAAGAAAATACACTATACAATTAGACAAAACTGATAAAAAACTTCTTGTTAGATTCATTAATGAGGCTAAGAAACAATTTTCTGATACAGCTTCCAACAGTCAATATGCAGGAGTATATAATTTTCTAAATTATATTACTGATGTTGCTTCTAAAAAGGAAAGTACTGAAATAAAAAAATGAGCTATGAAGAACAAGATTTCGTTAAGAGAATGCTACAAGATTCTGTAAGAGGAATGGAAAAAAATGCAATTCTTCTGGTATCAATTTATCAGAAAAATTCACTGTTAAAACTTTAACAAAAGCAATACAGAGAATTATTAAAGAAATTCTAATGATATACTAAAGAAATGAATATATAAAAAGATAACTGGCGAAGACGAATGACGAATTTTATCGTTAAGTGCTATGCTAGTGAGCGTCAAAAAAAGCAAGTGTTTGAAGCTGATTTATCAGCAAGTTTTTGCTTTTTAGCGAACGATTAGCACTTTTAGATTAAAAATTCAGTCTCAGTCAGAGACAGTTTCTTTTTGAGGATATCATTCGTCCTCGTCTATTTCGTTTTAGTCTCTTATCAAGTAAGGGACAGTTTCTTTACTATTTATAATTATATAAAAATTAAATATGTAGATGTACTAGCAAAACCATCTTAAAAAAACTAGACTTGGGGTGCAAGTCCCCTTTTTATTGCTTAAATTTTAAGATATTCGATTACTTGCTGCCATTAGTGTCTCGGGAGCTCCACAAAGGCTCCCTCAACAATAATGGACGTCACAGTAATCTCATCTCTTAATTTAACACTAAAAAAATAAGCGAGTTAAGAAATTTACTCAGTAACGACCTATTTTTTTATTTTTTTCATTAAGCAATAAAAAAAATTATAGAGGAGGAAAAATGGGTATAAGGTATAGTAAGGTAGAAGGAAAATTTCAAAGAGAGATAGTGCTCTTAAAATCTTTTTCCTTGTGCTTATGGAAAATGTAGTTTCTGTAACTACATAGAAGACAACTCAAACAATGAGGAAGAAATTAATGAAGTTAATTTGGAAGTTTTAAAAGGAAATAACTGGAGAATTTGGAATTTTTAGAAGTTATAAATTCTGGTTCTGTGTTTGAGATTCCTAAGAAAAACTTTAGAAAAAAATTAGAGAAGTTGTCTATGAAAAAAAGATATTAAGATCTTGTATTTTGAGATTTTCTATTCTTATCTTTCTCGTTTAGATGAAATCATTAACTATTTCAATGAAAAAGAAAAAAAGTTGAAATTAGATTTAGAATGGGGATAGAAAGTTTTTGACAACGATTTTAGAAGAAATGTTTACAAGAAAAAAATATTCTCTTAGATGAACAGAAAAATAAAAAGAATTATCTGAGAAAAATATATTCAGTCTGTCTTTTTAATTGCAACTCAAGGACAGACAAAAGAAATGATAAAAAAACGATATTGAAATGGGTTTAAAAATACTTTAAAAGCTATAACAATAAATGTTTTTTTGTGGACAATGGAACTGCGGTAAAAAAAGAGATGCTGAGCTTGTTAAATGGTTTGTACAAGATATGAAACATCTTTTTGATAATGATAGAGTAGAAATTTTAATAGATAATAAAGATTTGGGGGTTTACGAACAATGATGCACAATATTTTTTTCTTTGGTTTTTAATGTTAGTAATTAATTTTTTTCTTGTATACTTTTTTTGCTTACAGAAAGTTTGGTAAAATAGGACTTTATGTTTGGGTGCCTATCTCAACAATTTTAGCAAATATACAAGTTGTTATTTTGGTTAATCTTTTTGGTATGGAGGCAACTCTCGGAAATATTCTATATGCTGGTGGTTTCCTAATCACTGATATTTTTAAGTGAAAAACTATGGTAAAAAAAGCTGCAAATACAGCTGTAAAAATTGGATTTTTTTCTCACTTGTTGCAACAACTTTAATAATGCAATGTGCTATACACTTTAAACCTCTTGATGTTCCTGAAGGTTTAGCTATATTTGAAAGTGTAAAAAGTATATTCTCGTTATTACCAAGATTAGCTATAGCTTCACTTATTGCATATTTAATTTCTCAATTCCATGATGTTTGGTTATATGAAAAAAATTAGAGAGAAATTTCCTGCTAAAAAAATTCATTTGGATTAGAAATAATGGAAGTACAATGCTAAAGCCAACTTATAGATAACTTAGTGTTTACAACTATCGCTTTCTATGGAGTATATCCAATAGATGTTATGTTTAATATCTTCTTATCAACATATATAATTAAATTTATAGTTGCTATCTGTGACACACCATTTATTTATCTTGCTGATAAGATGTTCAGAGATAAAAAGATACCTGAAGATATTTAGATAATATATTATCTAAATATTGACTTTATACATTTTAGATAATATATTATATATGAATATGAATTTTTAATACAATAATACGATTTAGTTTGAATAAAAGAGAATTTTCAAGTCTTTATACTCAAAAATTCTCTTTTTATCATCAGACTAAATTTTTATTTTTATCTTATTCAAAATTGAACAACTAATGAAGCATCATGAACAACTTTATTTTGTCTATCTAGAGAAGAAACTGCTCTGATAACCCATTGTCCACTTCTTGATGGAATAAATGCAAATACTCCATTGTCATCAGTAAATACTCTTACACTTGTTTTTAGGAGCTACTTTATTAGGAGTCCAAGTGTTGTTAGTCATATCTATTTTACCATTGATGAAATCAACATCTACTCTTGCATTCTTTATAGGATTTCCATCTTTATCAACAAATTTTTGCTCTGAATACATTTTTCTTTCCAAGCATTAACTGGGTTAACTAAAGGAACTATTTCATTGTATCCTGGAGCTACTCTTTGATTGTAGTCTGATCCTGCTGAATCTTTAGTGATTATTAATTTTTCTACTGGATTGAATGTGTACCCTTCATCTTTTGTGTTTCCACTATCCATTACGAATACCCAGCTTCCTCCACCTTTTAATCCATCTTCAGCAGTGTAAATAGCATCAAAGTGCTACATATTGTCCTTTAGCTGTTTTTATAGTTCCAACTTTAACTTTAGATAATAAATCTGTTTTTACTCCATCATGAACTACGAAGAATGCTTTTGGTAAAGATGTTTTACCATCAACTGTTACCAATACTTACAGGTTCTACTTCTGGTCCTTCTGCAGGGTGAGCTAAAAATGGCTTTCATTTTAACTTCTTTTTGATTACTTGCATCTAAAATTAGATGTATAAAGAAAATGATCATGTGCAAATAGATTTTCTTGCTAATAAAAATACTCCCAATTAAAAACTAAACTTTTTCATACTAAAATACCTCCGAGTAATATTTTTGTATCATTCCAACCTTAATTTATAGTTTTATATAATAAAAACTTATTATTTTTCTAACATTAATTCTTTCCATTCTCCGAAGTCAAAGCTTGCAGTTGCTTTATCCCAGTTAGCTTTTTCACCAGCAGTTAAAAGCAGGTCCTTTTTTTGCTAGCAACGTGTCCTTCTCCAGCATTGAAATATACTTCATATTTTTCAGTTGCAGGTTTTGGCATAGTTATGCTTCCTTTAGCATCTAATTTTCCTTTGTAGATAATTTCTTTCCTTTGAAAGTTTCTTCAGGACCATTGTATGCCTTATCTTTAACGATTATGATTTCCAACACCTTCACCAGAAGTTCCATTTGAGAAACCACCTTCAATATACACTGTTCCATCTCCATTGTCATCAACAGAAATTAATGGTGCATGTGCAAATGCAATAACTGACATTAAAACTCCAATAACTAAAACTAAAAACTTTTTCATTTTGTCCTCCTGTACACTATAATATTAAGTTATTTAAAAATAAGCGAGTTACTATACTATCTAGCTAGTAACGAGATATTTTTTATTTCTTTAGTGCTTCTATTAAATTATCTGTATTTTCTTTAAATGCTTTTCAATATAGCTTCTGGATCCATTTTTCCATCTTTGTCCATAGGTATATCTAAAAGTATTTATAATAACAAACTCTCCACCTGCATCTTTCAATGCTTTTTATAACATTTTTCTTTAACCATCTATCAGAGATAACAACTTTTTATTCCCTTATCTCTCACTAAGTTAGCGATATTTTCTGCAGTTACACTGTCATAGTCAACATATTCTGCATATATATTCATGTCATTTAAGAAATATTGTAAATTTTTCACTTAAAGATATAACTGAAGCATTGTCAACTGAAAGTAATTTTTCATTAGCTTCATTTTCAATTTTTTAATAAATCATTAGTGAAATTTAGTTACATTCTTTTTCTATCTTAGCTTTATTTTGAGGGTATAATCTTATTAAATCTCTAGATATAATGTTTACCATTCTAACTAGATTTTTACTACCTGTCCAAATATATGGGTTTTACATTTTCCATTTGAATAATCACTAAAGAATATTGTTGTCATCTTTTTCATCATGAGGATATTGCATCTATCTCAACAATATTTATTTTATTCATTCTTGCTTTTTCCATAGATTACATCTTCAGGCCAAACTTTTGCTATATCTACAACTGCTTGAGCTTTTTTTAGCAACTGATAAGTCAAAACCTTCTTCTCTTATAGCTTCTTTTGACATAGTCATAGATGTTTCTGAACCAAAGGGAGTATAAACTTTTATATCTGTTCCCTTAGTTAAGTAACTAGTCAAAAGAATATAGAGGTTGTATAGATGCTGATTACTATGTTTTTCAGCAAAAACTAACTGTACCTAAGACTAACATAAAAATAAATAGTAATATCTTTTTCATTCTATTCTCCTTCTCAAAAGTTTCTAAATAACATTCTAATAATAACTGTAATAATAAAGATAGCCGACGAAATCATTATTATTGCTCCACCTGATGGAATTGATATATCAAAATGTATTGGTAAATACACTCCTAACAGACAGCTAATAAGAGCAAAAACTACTGGGTAGCTTACAAAACCTTTTATAGACTTTTGATAAGTTCTTTCTTTGCGTTGCTGGTATCAATAACAAAGGCTTCAACAAGTATAGATCCTACTATTTTTACTGAGGGCTATTGTAATAACTGTAACAATTATAATAAAAATATATTCTATTAATTTTACATTTACTCCTCTTACTATTGCTAGATTTGGATTGAAACTTGCTAATAACATTCTATTTAGATATGGTACTAGCACAAAACCAATTATAATTGCTGATACAACTAAGATATATATATCAGTATCACTTACTGTAGTATAGAACCAAATAGTATACTTTCTAAGGCATGTGAATTTACCTTAGCTGATACATAGATAAAGTGTTCCTCCTAAAGCTATTGAAATTGCTAGGAAAACTCCTATCAGAGTATCTGAGGACATCTTTGTTCTATTCTTTGTGTGATTGATAATCAATCCAAAATAATATACAATATGTAAAAAGTGAAATATACGGTGCTGAAAAAGGTTCTCCTAGTAGTACACCAACAGCTATTCCTGTCATAGCGGCATGTCCTACTGCTTCTGAGGAAGAGGCCATTTTCTTTGTAACTACCATAGTTCCTATTCACTCCAAGTATTGGCCCTATAAGCAATGCACATATCCTTGGCATTGATAACGAAACCATACTTAAAAGAAGCTGGAATACTACCTTGCTCAGCTAAATTTATTAAGAAATTTCTAAAAGTTTCTAACATTTTTCTCTCCTACAAATCATTTTCATTTTAATGTATAAAAAAATAGTTCGTTACTCACTTATTTTACTACATTTTATAGCAATAAATTATTTATATTTCCTATTCAAATATTCTCATAATTTTATCTTCTCTTAATTCTTCTTTTTGGATCTCCACTGAATATCATTCTTTTCTTTATACAAGTAACAGTGTCTGCTAACTCTTTTTACCTGTGCTAGAATTATGGTGTATCCAAAGAATTGTTATCACCCTTCTTCTTTTTAATTCCTTTATTATTTCTTTGAAATAATCTTCTCCAACCTTATCTATACCAGTTAAAGGTTCATCTAAATTAAAAAGATTAGGTCTTGGGGAAAAGAGCCTGAGCTAATAGCACTCTTTGTCTTTCTCCACCTGATAAATTCCCCAATAATCTTTTTCTTTTCATAAACTCCTAATTTCTTTAGAAGATTATCAACTGTCTCTTTATGTTTTTAGATATACCAAAGGAAACAAGGTCTAGTTTGATTAGTCATAGCCATGAAATCTTCAACAGTAATAGGGTAAAAGTTCTTTCGAAATCTAAAACTTGAGGAACATATCCAATCACTTTCTCTTTTCATAATTCATTTCTATACGTGACCTGTAAAAGGCATTTTGTCCTAGTATACATCTTAAAAGTGAAGTTTTTCCTCCACCGTTAGGACCTACAAGGCAATGAACTTCTCCTGCTTTAACAGTCAAATTAATATTCTCTAAAATCTCATTTCCTGATAGAACTAAATTTAAATCTTTTATTTGAATTTCAAGTCCACTCATTATTTCTTTCCTTTTTAGTTTGCTACGTCTTTAATTGCTTTTACAACTTCATCTAAGTCAACTTTAATAAACTTTTCAAAACTATCTAATTCATAAGCACCGTTTGTCATATGGAGATAAAGATCTAACTTCAACACCTGTTTCTTTATGGATAGTATCTACAATTTATTGTTAAAGTTCTTTTCACCGAGAAATTATATCTATCTTTTCATTTTTAATTATTTTAATAACTTTTTCTAAGTCTGCTTTGCACTTGGTTGAGCTCCATGAGATGGTTCTATAACTGCCTTAACGTCTATACCGAATTCAGATAATAGATAGTCATATCCACCATGTAGAGTTGCAACTCTTATGTCAATATTTCCTAATTTCTTTACTTCATTTAGAGCATCTGCTTTTAATTTTCTTAATTTTTTTAGCATAGTCTCTGAGATTCTTTAAGTAAAATTCTTTGTTAGCTGGATCTATTTCTCCTAATTCTTTAGCTATGTTATACACTTGTTGAATTGAAGTTGTTATAGAGATAAAAGTATGAGGGTTCATAACTTTTTCTCCTCTAATTGACCCTGACTATAGGCATTAAAAGAAACATTTTTATTTGCATAAATAACTTTTTATTTCTTTCTTTCTATCTCTGCATTTAAAAATATCAAAGATAAATTCATCATGTCCTACTCCGTTTACTACAATAACATCTAATTCATTAATTCTCTTAATATCTTCTGGTTTTGGTTGATAACTATGAGAATCGTATTTGTCTAGTCTTACAACTGGAATAACTTCTGCCTTGTCTTTTACTGTATTAGCTACAAAACTGTAGTAAGGTTGTAAAGTAACACCTATTTTTTTAGTTTATCTTTAGCCATAACTGAAAAACTAAAAATTAACATTAAAATCGCCAATAACTTTTTTTGTACATTTGATACCTCCATTATTTCTTAGTTCTATTTTTATTTTTGTTTTTAACATATTTAATAGCACTTACAACTTCATCTAGGTCAACTTTGATAAACTTTTCAAAGCTATCAGCTCTATAGGCACCTGTTGTTAAGTGTTCTAACTTTCTAACTTCTATCCCTGTCTCATTCTTAATTATAGATACATATTCATCACTATAATTCTTTTCTCCAAAGATGATATCTATCTTTTCTTTCTTTATTTTTCTATCATTTTTTGAAGTGATGACATACTTGTTGTGAACCATGAGTTGGTTCTAAAACTGCTGTAACATCTATTCAAACTCGGATAGAAAGATAGTTATATCCACCTAAGAAGTGGCAACTCTAACATCTGTTCCATTTACATCTTGAACTTCTTTTTAAAGCATCTGTTTTTAATTTTTCTTAATTTTTACATATTCTCTTGAATTAGCAAGATAGAAATCTTTATTCTTAGGATCTAATTTTATTAATTCCTTTGTTATAGTATGTACTTGTTGAATTGCAGCAGTTATAGATATGAAAGTATGAGAGTCCATAATCCTTTTTCATTTACCTAATGTACCTACCAACTGGCATAAGTGAAAACATCTTTATTAGCATTGATAATAACAGGTTTATCCTTTTTATCAACTTGCATCTATGATTTTATATACAAATTCATCATGTCACTCACCATTTACAACAATGGCATCTACTTTTTAGAGCTCTTTCTATATCTTCAACCTTAGGTTGATAAGTATGAGTCAAAACCTTCTGCCTTTACTATGGGAATAACTTCTGCCTATCCTTTACTATATTTTGCAACAAAACTATAGTAAGGTAGTAAGTTATACCTATTTTTATTTTTCTCCTGCCATTGCTAAAAACATTCAATAGCAAGAACATTAAAAAGTATTATTTTTCATTTTTGCCTCCTATTTTGGCAATGTACTTTTTGTCTTTCATCATTACCTGTATAGGGGAACTATCATTATATGTTCGTATTTCTCAAAGTTTTTCTATATCTTCAAAACTACTTTATCTTTCATATAGAAAATTTCACTTTCATCTATATTCGCATCATTAAAACTTTACAAGGAAAGTTCCTATCTTTTTCATTTCCTATACCAACATAGTAATCTTCATTGTCGTGTAATGTTTTTCCATTCCATTGCCCTCTTTGTTCCCCAAGTTACATCCTTGTAGTAAGGTGGAATTTCTTCTGCTACTAAATCTTCTATTTCAGGTAAAGCATTGTTTTTCTGCTTTTATTTGAGCTATATCTACCAAAAAATATGTCAGAGTATAGACCCTAATTCTATGTTATCTAAAACTTCATAGAAATTATTTCATTCTCTTGTAAAATTTATTTCATAGTCTGTTCTATGTCTAATTTTCAAAGCTATACCTGCTAAAAGAATCAGGACAACAAAAGCTAAAATAAGAAAGATATTTTCTGAGGCTAGTGGTTTTACAACATAAGTATTAATTTTTATCACCTCATTCTGAAAATTAGTTAATCGTAATTATTCTTATATAGTATCATACTTTTCTTAAATTTTTGAAAGAAACTAATTATATATATAAATAATTTATATTTTTACTTTGATTAGCTTAATTTATTAAAAAGAAAACAGACTACTGTAAATTAATGATAAAAATCACTGGTTTATAGTAGTCTATTCTTTCAGTTTTAATTTTTAGTTACTAATTACAGGTTCTCTTGGGTATATCCTCCGAGCTTTTATTGAATACCCCTCTAATAAATTTAGTTATTGGATATTCAAAAGTATCTTGGTTTTCTTTTTCTTTCTTAGTGTATAAGTTTTCTAATTCTTCTTTATATGCTTCAACTTCTTGAGCTATTTACATCTCTTTAGGATATTTTTCTTAAATTAGGATATTCTCCTATCAAGTACTCCTGTTCCATTCTTCTACTTGAGGCTTGAATAGAGCTAAGATAAAGTCTCCGTTATCAAATTCTACTTCTTTTTATAACGTCACCCATTTCAAGTTTTCTAACTTTTAGTGCATCTCACTTCTGACACGAACTTCACCAAAAATAGTATGCACTCCATTTTAACCAATCAGCTGGTGCAAATGTCATAAAATTGAGATCCACCTGTGTTGGTTCCTGCATTTGCCATAGCAAGCATTCCTGGTTGATAGAAATCTAGCAATCAACAAATTCATCAGTTATAACATAACCTGAATCCTCCATTCCTGTTCCTGTAGGGTCTCCACCTTGTACCATGAAGTTTTCAACTGAACGATTGAATTTTGTGTTATGTCATAGAATCCTCTTTTGCAAAGGTTGATAAAGTTAGCCACTGTAATAGGAGCTTCTGGATAAAGATAGAATGTAATTTCTCCTTGAGTAGTAACGAAAGTTGCTGTTACATTGTTGTGTTAACTGGATCTTTAAATACACTAGTTATTGACTTCATTGTAGATTTTACAGAACTACAACCTACTAAAAACATAAGTGACAGCCCTATAATGCTTAATAATTTAAATAATCATCAAAAAACCTCCTAAATTTACTTAGTCACTTAGATATTATACTACATTTTAAGACTATTTTAATACTATTTTGTGAAATTCTTTTGTAATTTTGTTGATAATGTCAATAAAATTGAGATAGTTATCAACAGAACTGATTGAAACATTTACCACTGGAGAAACTCCAAGTCTTATCATAGAATATATTCTAAGTGGCAGAGTTGAAGAGACCTGGACTGCAGAAACAAAGAAAGTTATCACAAAATCATCAAAGATAATGTTAAAGCCATTAAGAATGCTGATACTAGTAGCTGGCAATAACATAGAATAATAACCTTTATTAAAGTCTGTCTATTTGTTGCACCTAAATCATAGAACTTGCTTCTACAACTGAATAATCAAATTCATCAAGTCTTGAAGTATAATAAATAAAACATAAGGGATATTAAAAGTTGTATGTGCTATAAATATTGTGTAATCCCTAGTTTAAATTTTACTGTTTTGCAAACATTATAAGTGATACCCTATTATTATATCTGGTACAACAGAGGTAGAACACTTATATTTTTAAATATTTTTCCCTTTGAAATCAAACCACTTTAAAGCTATAACTCCAAATGTCCCTATTACTGTTGGAAACAAATGAGTGAAATCAAAAGCAATAAATATACTATAATAAAAAGACTTCCATATATTTAGCTAGGTGTCTAAACAATTCTTTATACCATCTTAAAGAAAATCCTTGTAAGCCATTTCCCTTTCCATTATTGAAAAGAATAAATAACTAGAACTGCAAGTGGTAAGTAAAAGAATATCATAAGTAAGAACAAAAATTACAAAAGATGTTTTCTTCTATCTAATTTATTTTGACATTTTTCACCTACTTTTGTTTTCTTTTTCTTCATATTTTGAAAATATCCCAAGGACTATACTTAGTTAGAACTATTAAAGCTCCTGAAATAGTTGAGGCTAAAGAGGCCAGTTTCTTGTAACTGTTAAATGTTGGGCTACTAACATTTCCTAGCATTAGTGAATTTGTTCCTCCCACCAATTTAGGTACTGCCTAAGAACCTAAAGCTGGTATCAAAGTGAAAATAGTTGAAGTTATTATTCCTGCTTTAATAATAGGAAGAAATACCTTTCTAAAAAGCTTGGAAGTTAGTTGCTCCTAAATCTCTTGCATCTAAAAAGTGAGAGTCAAACTTTTCTACAACTGCATACAGAGGTAAAATTGCAAAAGGTAGACTTGTATACACTGAGATTACCAACAGCTGGAACATTGTATAGCATTTTTATAGGCTCATTAATCAGATGAGAATTTCATGAAAGTGATTAATAAAAACCATTATTGCACCCAAAAGAGCTATCCAAGAATAAATTCTAACTAAAAAATTTGTCCAAAAATGTATGATTATTAAGAACAGAAGTTCCTGTTTATGTCTTGATCTAGCTATATAATATGAAATCAGTATAGCTATTAAGACAGTAAAAATAGTTATCAATATTGAAATGTATATAGTGTTCTACAGTATAGTTAAAGAATACCTTATCTGTAAATATATTAAAATGTTTCAAATGATAATTTAAACTCTACTCCACCATAGGTGCTTCTTTTCAAAAAGAATAAGAAAGAATAATTAAAATAGGAATAAAGAAAAATAAAGTCAACCAAATATTTATTGGTAGAAAGAATAACCCTAATCTAATTTACTATCACTTTCCACCTCCACTAGATAGCCATCAAGGCATCCCATGTGATGTACTGCATCTTCGTCCCACCATATTGCTACTTTTCATCATTATCATCGAAAAGAGGCATATTTGTAAGAAGATCTTAAATTTTAAGTCCTTATTATAGATGAACATAATATTTGCTTTGGAAACCTGAATATATATATTCATCAACATAAACAACCACACTGTTTATACAATTTTGAGACTTAGTGATTTCATTCTTAGAAAAGTCTAATTTTTCAGGTCTTAGAAGAAACAACCTTATCTCAATTTGCCTATCTTGTTCTATTATTATTTCTCTCATACCTTCTAAGTCTATCTTAGCAATTCTTCGTTTATTATTCCTGTACCTTTCCACTGAAGAAATTATTTTCCCTAAAGAAATCAGCAACAAAAGTATCAGCTGGTGCTTCATAAACTTCAGCAGGTGTTCCTACTTGTAGAATTTTTCCAGCATTCTTAACTGCTATTCTATCTGATATTGATAGAGCTACTTGTTGATCCTTGAGTTATGAAGATAAAAGTAATTCAACTTCATCATGAATTAAATCTGTTCTATCAAAGATTTTGTCTTAATTTTGCATCAAGTGCTGATAGAGGTTTCATCTAGTAATAAAACCCTGGCTTATTTATTAAAGGCTCTTGCTTTGTAAAAGCTCTTTGTTGTTGCCCTCCTGATAATTGACTAACTCTGTACTATGTTCATCTAGTCCAACAAGTTTTCAAATATTTCCTGCTTCTTCATTTATTTGTTTTCATCTGTCTTTTTATTCTTAAAGGAAAAAGCGACATTTTCAAAAACATTTAAATGAGGACATATTTTTGAAATATTGTGTTTACGTTTCTAAGATTTGGTGGTAGGTCAACTATATTCTCGTCACCAAGGTATATAGCTCCACTATCAGGGAGAATAAATCAGCTATCTCATTCTTAATAAGGTGGTTTTTACCACAACCCGACAGTCCTATAATAGACTCCTTGTTCTATTGTCAAGTTAATATCTTTTAAAATTTGAACTCCGTCAAAACTTTTGTTTACATTAACTATTTTTATATCTTTTCCAATTCCTTTTTACCTCCAATTCCTATATTATCTTTATATTTTAGCGTTTAATAATAATATTTTTCAAATCTATTATTTATCTAGCGATAAAAATATAAATTAAAAATTCAAATATAATTTTACTTTCTCAAAATATATATATAATATTTCAAAATAAATTCTTATTAATTTTTAGGAGGTTAAATGGATAAATTAATTTCTTTAGCTGTTGTTTTACTGCTTTGTGGAATTTGTGAAATATTAGAAGCATTTTCATCTTTTTAATTTTCTTCAGATTATTCTTGTTTTTAACAAATCTTAGCAAGAAGTCCCCTACTTCTATAAGTAGGGGATGAATTCTTTTTATTTTTCTTGAAAATGTCTCTAAAATATGATATAATAAAATCAAATAAATAAGATAATTACTGAAAAAGAATATTTTTGGGTAGAAGTAGTGTTGAACGTTAGTGGAGCAAGTAAGGAGGAGGAAATGAAGATAGTTAAAAAGCATATAAATTCAGAATATATCCCTACCTTAGAACAGTAATCTTTTTCTCAAAAACTTTGGTTGTGTTAGAAAAGTTCATAACCTTATGTTAGATGATGAAAGAAAGATTATGAAGAATATAGAGTCAACAGGAATTAAAACTAAATATCCTACTCCTGCTAAATATAAAGAAGAATATCCTTATTTAAAAGAAGTTGATAAACAGGCTCTTGCTAATGCACCAAATTAAATTTAGAAAGGCTTTTCAGAATTTTTCTTAAAAATAAAGATTTTTGGTTTTCCAAAAAATATAGGTGTAAAATCTAACCCCGTCCAAAGCTATACTACAAATAGTCAAAATACAATATACATTAAAGAATAGCTACATAAAAAGCTTCCTAGAATTAAAATCGCTAGTTAAAATCAAATTACATAGAAAATAAAGGTATAATTAAATCAGCAACAATAAGTAAAAATAGTCTTGATCATTATTTTGCTTTTCAATATTGTGTGAAGAAATAGAAAATTACCAAAAACTAATAGAAAATATTGGAATAGATTTGGGAATAAAAAATTTGCAATAATGAGTGACCATACAAAAGTAGAAAATTTAAAACTAACAAAAAGAATATGAGGATTAAAAAGAGAACAAAGAGAGCTATCAAGAAGATATAAACTTGCTAAAGAGATGCGATAAACTATCAGATAGTAAGAATTATCAAAACACAAAAGAGTAGCAAAAATACATAAGTAAAATTAGAAATAAAAAGAAAAGACTTTGTAAAATAGGTTGGGTACAAAGTTATCAATAACCACGATATAATTTGTGTAGAAGACTTAAATATAAAAGGAATGTTAAAAATCACAAATTAGCAAAAAAGTATATCAGATCAGTTGGAATGAATTTATAAAAGCAACTAGAATATAGAAACAAACTAGTATGGAAGAAGATTATAAAAAGTACCCCATTTTATCGAGTAGTAGACTTGTTCTAGATTGGTAGTATAAAAGAAACACTAAAATTATCAGAAAAGAATATATCATTGCAGATCTTGTGGACTAGAAATAGATAGAATTACAATGCAGAAAGTATAAATATATTTAAGAAAAGGGTTTAGAAATATTAAAGAAAGAGTAAGTTAGAAAAATATATCAGGGTAGGGACTACCCGAAAGAGCTTAATAAATATATATGGCTATAAAAGCCATACTTCCAAGAAGCTCCCACTTCTGAAGTGGGAGTAGTTCACTGTTCTTTGCTTTCTTATATGGAATTTCCCTAATATGAAATCGGTTAGTAAGTATCATGAAATTCACTATTTAAAGAAAAGCAATAAAGAGCTACTTGTTTCTACTAAAAGATTAGTAATGATAGATAATATAAAGGCATAATTATATACTATATATATTATTAATGTATTTATTGATATAAATATTAAAAGTCTTTGACTCCTAAAAAGTAGAGATGTTTTGTCCTAATATGTCTCAAATTTATTTCCAACTATGAAACCTAATCCTGATATTACGGCTGTTATAATCCCAATTTTCAACTGTAACTACTAACACTTTATGGAAGGAAGTATTGATATGTCAAACCAACCAAGAGTGCATCTAAACTTGTAGCCACTCCATTATGATCAAGTTTTAAATATCTACAGTACTTCTCATCATATTCCATCTCTTCTTTTTCAAAGCTTCTTTTCAACATCATCAGTCCTAAAAATAAGAAGATTTGCAAAAGAAATATACTTTGAATACAATGGATATAGTGAACAAATAAACTTCCTGACAGTGATCCCACTAATGCCATAGCAAACTGAAAAATTCCAAAATGTTAATATAATTTTCATGAAATTTTTGTTTTTCTGATTTTCTGTAGATGCTGTCCTGATAGATAGAAAGAGACATAGCATCCATAGCCAGTGCTAAGGCAGTTATTAAAACAGCAATTATTGACATTCTGTTCCTCCATTTTTAGTCAAAAATCTTATAAAAAGTCTAGAACTTTTCAAAGAGCTTGGATATACACTTTTAGTGGAACGACGAGAGTCGAACTCGTGTCGAAATCACAATGACCATAGCTTCTAGGTTTGGTTTACTATTTTAATTTCGTAATAATTACTCCCGTAAACAGGGCTAACTAAAACTATCCTCTAAAATGTCCCATAAACTTGGAAATCATTTATGGTAATCTATACTAGTCGACACCTTTAGAAAACCGTATAGAATAAGTTATCAAGGTGTGGCTGACTAGCGACTAAGCGTATTCTTTGTTTCCATCTAAACGATGTGTTTAGTCTCTCACAGCGACAAGCCTGACTTTACTACCTATAACCTCATAACCCGTCGAAACCTTTGCGTCCCCATATTTGTTTGTGAAGTACATTATAGCACTCTTTATGCAAATATTTTTAATATTATTTCTATAAA